>Ga0172373_10000437_pt1 | contig 68661 bp, 61 predicted proteins | sample Lak10m_2_FD_114546 | JGI IMG/M metagenome (GOLD analysis project Ga0172373, IMG submission 114546) | Freshwater microbial communities from Kabuno Bay, South-Kivu, Congo - kab_092012_10m | ecosystem: Environmental > Aquatic > Freshwater > Lake | place: Democratic Republic of the Congo...
CTCGGCCCTGATGGTCGCCCATACCTCCGAAGGGATAGCACTGCCGAAGCCTAGGCCATGAATGACCAACTCGGCCGTGATGGTCAGCACCTCGGACAGGGCAAAGCACAGCAGGGCATACCCCAGAGCCCTCCACCAAACAGTGCGAGGCAGCTCAAGGTAGGGGTCTAGTTTGGTTTTCATCCGTTGGTTTCGCCCGAAGCTGCGAAAAAAGGCCCCCAGGCGCAACGCGTAAACGGCAGCTCAACCGTTTCAACGCCCGAGCCCGCGCCCTCAGCCATCCGGGTCTGGCCGCCCCACTTTGGGCAGCACCCGCACGGCCCACAAAAGCATTCCTCCCAGCCAGCACAACGCCGCGTAAAGATAGTGCGAGACCATCGTGCTGGGCACCAGGTCGCCGGACAGGCGGTTCAAAAGCGCGAGCAGCATCAGCACCGCCGCGACGGTCAGCGGCGCGTGGAAACGCTCCAGTTGCGCCCGCTCGCCGCTGTGGCCGAAGACCACGCGCGTGGCCACGCCCAGCGTGATGAGGCCGAAACCGCTGAGCAGCTCGAGGTACGACAGCGCCACGCGCCAGCCCGGCAGCCAGCCCGACGCCAGCACGCCGAGCGGCAGGCACGCGAGGCCCGTGACCAGCAGCCATTGCACGCCGTGCCACGTCCAGCGCAGCCGCTCCAGCGGCAGCTCGCGCCACAGGAACCCGGCGATAAGGCCCGCGCGCAGGGTCGTGCCCGTGCGCGGCCAGCCCGCGGCTTCAAGCAGATACGTCACCACCAGCAATCCACCGACCGCTCCCGCAAACCGTGCGGCCGCACGCCATTCCGGCATCACGATGCCGGACGACGGCAGCTTCCGCCGCACACCCAGCCCGAGAAAGCGCGGTAGCAGGAAGCCGCCCGCGCCGAGCACGCACAACAACACGAACGCGTGATAACCCAGCAGCTTCGCCAGCAGGTCCAGTTCGGCCGCCAGTTCCCAACGCCGGCCCGCGAGGAAGAGCGCGGTGCCCGCGAGGCCGCAAACGAACGACAACCCCACCAGCACAAAGGTCGGCGGCGGCAGGTCGCGCTTCGCCCGGCAACGGCCCTTGAGCAGGGCAAACCACAGCACCAGCTCCGCCGCAAACAGACCGTCGCCCACCGCAACCGCGCCGGCGAGCTGCGCACCCGCTTGTCCGACGAACAATGCGAGCAACGAAAACACCTCACGCGCCGCGAGCGGCGGAACTTCGAGCAGGCGCGGCAGCGAGGTGCCGAGAAAGCCGAAGATGAAGCCGCCGAAGAAGCCCTGCACCATCAGCCGCGCGTGGGCCGTGCCGGGATAGTCGCTCGTCCAGCCCAGCAGCAGGGGCACCCAGAGTGCGACGCCGAGCAGCCCGGCGAGGGTCGCGGCCGGGAAGAACAGGCGGAACGGCTCGCGGTGCAAGTCGGCGAGGGTGAGTTGCTGGCGGGGCGGCACGGTGGTCTCACGTTGCCGCAGATGGCGCGGGCAACGCAACGACGGCGCAGGCGGTTCGCTGGTAAGAGAGGCGGCCACGACGCAGCCAGTCTCGCGCCAACGCCGTCAGCCGCTCACCGGGTTTTGTCCCACTCACGCAGTGCGTTGCCGCTCAGTGCCGGAAGTGCCGCGCGCCGGTGAAGACCATCGCGACGCCGCGCTCGTTGGCGGCCTTGATGACTTCCTCGTCGCGCACGCTGCCGCCGGGCTGGATGGCGGCGGTCGCGCCGGCTTCGGCGGCGGCGATCAAGCCGTCGGGGAACGGGAAAAACGCGTCGCTGCACACCACGCTGCCGGTGAGCGGAAGCTTGGCCTCACCCGCCTTCCAGACGGCGATGCGGCTGCTGTCCACGCGGCTCATCTGGCCCGCGCCGACACCGAGCGTGCGGTCACTGCCGCAGTAGAGAATGGCGTTGCTCTTGAGGTGCTTCACCACGCGCCAGCCGAAGAGCATGGCCTTCAACTCGGCCTCGCTCGGCGCACGCTGCGTCACGACCTTGAGATCGGCGGCCGCCGTGACTTTCAGGTCGCGCTGCTGAAGCAGGAACGACTCGGCGCCGACGCTGCGCACGTCCCATGGCGCGGCCGTGGCGGGGTTCTTCGACACCTGGAGCAGGCGCAGATTCTTCTTCTTCGTCAGCACGGCGAGCGCCTCTTCGGTGAACGCGGGCGCGACGATGACTTCGCTGAAAATCTCCGCGATGGCCTCGGCGCACGGCCCGTCGAGCGGCTGGTTCACGGCGATGATGCCGCCAAACGGCGCCTGTTTGTCCGTGGCGAACGCCTTGTCCCAAGCCTCGCGGAGCGTCACGCCCTGGCCCACGCCGCATGGGTTCGTGTGCTTGAGGATGGCGAGTGTCGGCGCGTCGCCATTGAACTCCGCGATGAGCGCGGCGGCGGCGGTGAGGTCGAGGATGTTGTTGTAGGAAAGTTCCTTGCCGTGGAGCTGCTTGAAGTAATCGGCGAACTTGCCGTAGAGCGCGGCCTGCTGGTGCGGATTCTCTCCGTAACGCAGCGGCTGCGCGAGCGGTGCGGATACCGCCAGCGTGGCGGGCAAGGCGGTGCCGCCGGAGAATTCCTTGGTCAGGTGCGCGGCAATCGCAGCGTCATAGGCGGCGGTGCGGGCATAGACCTTCGCGGCGAGCTGGCGGCGCAGTTCCAAGGTGGTTTCACCGGTGGCCTTCACGAGCGCGGCGACTTGGTCGTAATCCTTGGGATCCACGATGACCGTGACGCTGTCATGGTTCTTCGCGGCGCTGCGGAGCATCGAGGGACCGCCGATGTCGATGTTCTCGATGGCGTCGTGGAGCGCGACGTTGGGCTTCGCGACCGTGGCCTCGAACGGGTAGAGGTTCACCACCACAAGGTCAATCGGCGCAATGCCGTGCTGCTTGACCGCCTGCTCGTGCTCGCCATTGCCGCGAATGTAGAGCAGGCCGCCGTGGACTTTCGGATGCAGTGTCTTCACGCGGCCATCCAGCATCTCGGGGAAGCCGGTGTGCTCGGAGATGTCCTTCACCGCGAGGCCGGCGTCGCGGAGGGCCTTGGCCGTGCCGCCGGTGGAGATGAGTTCCACGCCGGCAGCGGCAAGGGTTTGGGCGAAGGCCACGAGGCCGGACTTGTCGGAAACGGAGAGCAACGCGCGCTGGATTTTTGCCATAAGCAGGCGGCGAAAATCCCCGGCGGCACGCGGCGCGTCAACCGCGCAGTTGGGCGGGCTTGGGCGGACCGCCCGGCGGCGCTTGCGCGGGGCGCGGCTTGGGCCTACAACTCCGGCACGCAGATCAATCTGAAACCCAACGACCCGCCCGCGGGCCCGCCCCGCAGCCGCATCGCAACCCCTGCAATGAAACTTCGCCTGCTCCTCGCCTGCCTGTGCGCCGCCTTCGCGCTGACGCTGCCATCCCGTGCCGCCGTCCCGCCCGCCGAAAAGCTGCTGCCGACTGACACGCTCTTGCTGCTGACGGTCCCTGATTGGGACAAAACCGCCGCCGCCGCGAAGGATTTCTCCCTGTTTCAGCTCTGGCGCGACCCGGCGATGAAACCGTTCGCCACGAAGTTCGAGGAGCAGCTCCGGGAACTGATCGGCCGGGAGGACAAGGATTTCGCGCGTGACTGGGAGGAGTTCAAGCCCCTCATCAGCGGCCAGATCACGCTGGGCGTCGTGCGCAATGATTGGGCGGGCGAGCCGAACACCGCGCCGGAGTTCATCCTGCTCCTGGACGTGAAGGACAAGGCCAAGGACCTCGCCGCCTTCATCGCCAAGTGCGAGCAGCGCGACGCCAACGCCGGGAAAAAGATCCAGCGCGAGACCGTGCGCGGGGTGAAGTTCGCCCGGACGATGAGGCCGAAGAACGAGACCACCGGCAAAAAGCAATCCCAACCCTTCGTCGGCCAGTCCGGCTCCCTCCTGCTCCTGAGCGAAAACATCAAGGTGCTGGACAAGGTGCTCGCGCGACTCGAAGGCGGCGGCGCGGGATTGGACGGGACCCCCGAATTCGAGCGCGCCCGCAGCACGGTGGGCCGCGACGCGCAGGCCTTCGGCTGGGTGAACGTGAAGGCATTCGCCAGCGTGCTGGCGAAATTGCCCGTCGGGGCGCAGGACGGCAACCCGCTGAATGTCGCCCCGGGGCGCATCCTTGACGCCGTCGGCCTCGCCGGTGTGGACGGCCTCGTGATGGCCGCGCGGCAGGCCGGCGAAGGCACGCACATCGAGCTGTTCGTCCAGTCGCCCCAGGCGCGGCGCAAGGGCCTGCTCAACCTTCTCACGATGGAACCCAATGAGGCCGGCCCGTTGCCCGTCGTGGGCGGGGAGGTGGCCAAGTTCACGCGCATCCGCCTCGATGGTCAGAAGGCGTTCAACACCTTGGAACGCATTCTCACCGACCTGAACCCGCAGATGGCGGGCGTCGCCACGCTCCTGCTGGAGAACGTGGGCAAGGACAAGGATCCGAACTTCGACCTGCGCCGCCAGCTCATCGGAAACCTGGGCGCGGACTTCGTAACGGTGCAAAAGTCGCCGCGCGGCAAGTCGCTAGAAGACCTGAAATCCCCGCCCAATCTGTTCCTCATTGGCTCCCCGAAACCGGAGGCCCTCCTGCAGGCCCTGCGCACGGTCAGCCCGCTGCCGCCCCAGGAACGGGAGTTCATGGGTCGCAAGGTTTACACCCTCTCCCTGCTTCCGGGCATGGGCGCGCCCGCGGGCGGCAGGGCGCAACTGGTGTTCTCCACCACCGGCGGCTACCTCGCCGTGGCCACCGATGCCGCCGTGCTGGAGGACGTGCTCCGCGGTGCCGAAGGCCAAGCCAAACCGTTGAGCGGCGTGCCGGGCCTGACCGCCGCCGCAGCCAAGGTCGGCGGCTTCTCCACGGGCTGGTTCCAATACGAGAACCAAAGCGAAACCATCCGCCTGATGCTCGAAACGCTGAAGAAAGATCCCCAGGCGCTCGAACAGATGTTTGCCCCGCCGGTGCCAACTCCGGGAGCCAATCTCGCCCCGCTGAAAGCTCTGCAGGGCCTGGTGGATTTCTCGCTCCTCCCGCCCTTCGAGGCGGTGGCCAAGTATTTCGGTTTCTCCGTGTCAGCCACGAGCAGCACCCCGGAAGGCATCAGCTTCAAGAGCTTCGTGCCCATGCCGGCGGGGTTGAACAAATAGCGGTGGCGGTCGGCTGCCGAGGCACGAATTCAAGCTGGCGTTTTTGCCCGGCCGCGCGACAGTGCCCCCATGAAGCCGCCTGTCTCCCTCTTCGACCCCAAGCTCCTCAGCCGTCGCGAAATGTTCCGCGCCATCGGGGCCGTGGCCGCGTTGACCGCCCTGCCTAAATTGCCCGCAGCCACGGCGGAAAAGGACTCCCTGCCGATGCAGTTTTACAAGAGTCTCAGCGAGGAACAGCGCGCCAAGGTCTGCCTGCCGGTCAACCACCCCAAACGCCAATACGTCAGCAACTGGTGGTATATCTGCCCGGAGCAGCGCCTCCACACCTTTTACACCAAGGACCAGCAGGACCTGGTGCGCCAGATCTTCGAGTCACTGCATCACCCCGAGCATCGTGAGAAGATGAACTGGCAGGTGCAGAAGGATCTGATGGGCCAGATCAAGAACACGCCTTCCGTCGGCTTTTTCGGCACGCCGCAGGACCAGGACTTCGAGTTCATCTACACCGGGCATCACGTCACCCGCCGCTGCAATGCCCACACGGACCGGGGCCTTGGCTTCGGCGGCGCGCCCATCTTCTACGGGAACTTCGCCAAAGCCTTCCACGAATCCAAGGACCACGAAGGCAACCCGTTCTGGTATCAGGGGCTGATTTTCAACGAGTTCGTCCGCACGCTGGACGGCAAGCAGCAGGAGAAAATCCTCGTCGGCCGCGAACCCCGCAGCGAAAGCCCGGCCGCCGTCATCCAAAAGCGCAAGACCGATCTCCCCGGCCTCAGCGGCGCAGACCTCAGCAAGGACCAGCAGGCCAAGCTCCTCGACACCATGCGCCGGATGCTGGTGTGCTTCCGGCCCGACGATGTCGCCGCCACGATGAAGACCATCGAGGACAAGAAGCTGATCGAGCGGCTGTTCGTCTCGTGCTACGGGGGCGAACACGACATCGGCAGCGACCGGGTGTGGGACACGTGGCAGATCGAAGGGCCGGACATGGTGTGGTATTTCCGCGGCGAACCGCACATCCACGCCTACTTCCATCTTCCGGCGTAAGACGCAGGCTGCCGTTCCTCTTCTCACACCCACTCCGCGCAGAGCAACTCCGCCTGCTCGAGCACCGTCTTCACCGCCTCCTCCTGCAAGTCCGGCGGGTAGCCGTGTTTGTTCAGGATGCGCTTCACCATCACGCGAATCTTCGCCCGTGCGCCTTCCCGCAGCGTCCAGTCGATGGTCACGCTCTTGCGCACCTGAGTAATGAGTTCGGCGGCGATGACTTTGAGTTTATCGTCACCCATGGCTTTCACCGCGCTTTCGTTGGCGGCGAGGGCGTCGTAGAAGGCGATCTCGTCATCGGTCAGGCCGAGGTCCTCGCCGCGCTTGGTGGCGGCATCCATCTCCTTGGCGAGGCAGATAAGTTCCTCGATCACTTCCACCGTGCTGATGGCTCCCATAGCCCCAAAGGGGCGCGCTATGCCAGCCCAGGGCAACGCCCTGGGTTTCATAGCCCAAAAGCCATCAAGCCCTGAAGGGGCGAGACAACGGTGTGTCGCCCCTTCAGGGCTTGAACGAATGGGGACGCATACCCAGGGCGTTGCCCTGGGCTGGCATGTGCCGCGCCGTTGGCGCTTAAACCCGGCGGCGATGAGCGCGATGCGTTTTGGATCACCCACCAGCGCCTCGAGAGCGGCCCACTTGGTTTTGAGCTTCTCCTTCTTCGTCAGCCCTCGCCTTCGGTGATCTCCTCAAACTCCGCGTCCAGCTTCGGCAGCTCGCTGGCGTTCATGCCCAGCTTGGCGATGCGGCTCTCGAAATAGATCGGCACCGTGGCCTTGTCGGCGACGGCGCGCTGGATGTCGTAGATGCTGATGTAATCGCCAAAGACCGCCCGAGTGTTCGCGTCCGTCTTCTCGATGGGCGTGCCGGTGAAGCCGATGAAGCTCGCGTTCGGCAGCGCATCAAGCTATTGGTGACTTGCACCTTGTACCGTCACTTGTACCGTTGCTTGATGATTGGCCAATTCTTCACCCCTGAGATCGTCGCCGAGTGTATGTTTCGTCTGGCCGGAGTGCGAGCCGGAGACCGGGTGATTGATCCGAGTTGTGGCGACGGTTCATTCCTGAGAACGGCACCCAGAGGACTTGAACTGCATGGCTGCGAGATCGATCCCCACTATGCAGCGCTGGTAAACCGAATGGTGCCTGGAAAACGATTTGTCCAAGGCGATGCACTTTCCGCCTTGGTAAAGGATTGGGGTAGTTACGACTTGGCGATTGGAAATCCACCGTTCAGTGCCCAAGCGAGCCTCGAAAAGCGAGCGGACTTACTGCTTGGGTATGACTTGGGAGCAGGCCTCAAATCGCAATGTCTCGAAGTCTTATTCTTGGAATTATTTTGGAAACTGGTGAAGCCAAATGGCAGAATAGCGATCATTCTCCCCGACGGACCATTGAGCAACAAACCGTTCCAATATGTTCGTGACTGGCTGCTCTGCCGAGCGCATGTCGAGGCGATCATCAGCCTACCTCGTGGGATTTTTAGCGGCACAACGGCAAAAACGAACCTGTTGGTAGCGCGACGCATCCCGGTTTCGGCCCAGCCTTATCGCGATCCCACAGCTCTTCTGCAATGCGACGATGTAAGCGAGTTGAAGCCGCTGCGACTTGCGGACTGGCAGCGCGTGGAGCATCGCTGGAAGCAAGCTGTCCTAGCTGACGTCGATGATTGGAGGCCGGAAGCGCAAATTAGTGGAGGCGCGAAAAACGATGACACGGTGCGGCTGGGTGATGTGTTCCGGCTGCGAACAGGCTATGCACTCTACGGCACAAAACGGGAGTTCTTTGACCAGCCAACCGAGCAACGGGTGCTGCTCATTCGGGCGAAAAACGTATCTCCAGAAGGCGGGCTTCGATTGGATCAAAACTGCGCCTACATTCCCCGCGCCGGTGAAATGTTCTGCGACGAGTCCGTGGTGCGGCCGGGAGAGATTCTGTTCGTGCGCGTGGGCGCAGGCTGTTATGGCCGAACTGCGCTGGTGCCGACGGGGCTGGAGGCACAGGCCGACGACTGGATTCATGTGCTAACTCCGGTGGTGGAGGTTGATCAGTCTGGAGTGGTGGAGTGGTTTAACAGTGACGCTGGGCGCACTGCCGTGCGGAGGTTGGCGAAGGGAGTGGGGACTTTAAGCGTTTCCAAATCGTCATTAGCCGAGTTGAGGATTCCTGCGAATCTACGAAAGGGTAATGACATGGTGCTAGCGCCGCATGCCGACGCAAAGAGACCCCGACGTCGGCAGTTAGCGACCGTCAATTGAAGGTTCGCGCCGACGATCTCACCGGATTGGGGAAAACGTTTCCCCACAGCTCTGGGCTATTCTGCTTATGCGGTTCCCGACCCACTACTTTCCAGAATGTCTTGTAGGGCAATGAACACTGAATGCGGCGCTGGGATTTGGAATCAATTTTGGGATTGATGACTAGAGTGCTGGTCTTAATCGAGGCACCGGCTTTCCACTGCTGGGCTTTTGCTCGCACACTAGAGTAGTGCTCATCAGTGTTTTTCACTACGGCATCAATGGCGGCAATCTCGGCAAGCGTTAACTGACCCCAGAGCGCCTGCCACTGGGAGGCAACAAACGTGGCACAACCAATGTCTACAAACCACTTTTCTGTTGTGGTGCGCTGCTCCCAGAAGCCAACGATCATCACGAAATCGTGATCGATCTGGCGTTGGCGAAGCACGTCACCCAAACCGATCGGACTGCCGAGTTTTGCGGTTTTGATGGAAATAGGGAGATGATGAAACTGCCCTGGCACTGTCGGGTGGCGGTTGTGGTCAGGCGGGACATCCCATTTCTGCATGTAGGTGCCCGTGTAGCCGTCGAAAAAGCGGTCGCGAACCCATTTCTCGAAACTAAAACCGTGCGCTTGGACTTCGGCCATATAGTTGCTTGTTGATGGTTGTTTCAACGCACTGGAAGAGCGTCGAAGATCATTCTCAGGTCATCCCGATGTGCAACGGAAGCCACGGCAAACGCAACAATCGTATCGTAGACGACATCCACGTTGTGTGCCCCAACCGTGAACCTAATTTTCTCCTTACTGTTTGCGCGTCGACCGATAAGCGGAACGCCGTTCTGGGATTCGCAATGCTCCACCGGCAGGTTAACGAAGATCATTGCTTGATTGCCGACGGCTTTTTGCTTGGCGGCAATTTTGACTTCCACAGAATAGGTGGCTCCAGTCCGCCAATAGTTGGGGACGTGTAGATGATGGCGGGAAAAGCCAAATTGGGTCGCAACGGTGTTGGCATCTGGGTCTTCCACTCGCGCAATATGCTCTTGCTCTTCTATCCCACCTTGGAAAGGGGCATGGACCAACTGATCCAGTTCGTTGAATCGCTCGCCGGAAAGAGCGCCAATGTTGCGGGATTCGACCAGCAAGCGAACCAACTCATATCCGTAACGTGTGCCTTGCGGCTTTTGGAGCACAACTGCAGGCACAACAGACGGAGCATTGGCCTTGTCGGTGTCATAGCTGATTTGCCATTCCAAGTAATCCCCTTCCGCGAGGGGAACCGTGCAGCACGCCACGGGATTTGCGGCATGGCCGACGACTGGGCGCTTTACACGCACCTTGCCCGTAGGGGTTGTAATGGGAAGGATTACCTGAATATGATTGCCGTTGATTGTGTATTCCATGCGTATTGCGTGAGTTCGCCGAACTGCCAGCGCACGTCGTCGTCCTTGCGGAACCAGTCGGAGTCGTTGAAGGGCGGATTGGCGAGGAGTTGTCTTTCGCTGCGCAAAAGACCCGCAGAGTGGCTTCGCGGTTTGGGTTTCGCGCTCACGCGCGTCGCGGTGTCGGCGCGGAGGTCGGGATGGAGGTCGCGGCGGAAGGTGTCGGCGTGCTCGGGGCCGAAGTCGGTCTCGATGCCGCGGATGGCGAGGTTCATGATGGCCAGGCGGCGCGTGGTGGCGTTGCTTTCCTGGCCGTAAACCGAGATGTCGCCTCGGTGGTGTTTCGCTGCGCGAAACTCCCGCGGTGAGGCTTCGCTAATGAGCGTCGCGCTGTCGCGCATTGCGGTGCCGCCCTGGGATTCGACGATGTTGCCTCGCTGCGCTAGCCATGCGGGCAGCCTACGGCTGGCTGTCTCCGCTACGCTCCGGCTGTCGGCGGCGAGCCAGAGTGTGGCCTCGAAACCGATGGTGGCGGTGGAGTCGGCGGAAGCTGGGGATTTGGTGCGGGCCATGCCTCAATTTGGTTAGTCCGTGGAACTCCACCAAGCTTGGGCTGCGGGTCGGTATGCGGCAAGGCTGTTTTCCCCGCGGGTGGCGAGCAAGCGCATCGCGCCGACCTCGCCGGCGTTCCGGGGCTGCAAAGTGCGCCTGCGGCGGGAACGGAGAAAAAAACTCCCCGTGCTCTCGCGAGAACGGGGAGTTCGAGAACGGTATGGGCGAAGGCTTACTTCTTCTGAGCCACGCCGAGTTCCTTCAGCTTGGCGGCGATGTCCGTAGCGGCGCTGGCGGGCTTCACCGTCTTGTCCACGTGAAGAATTTTGCCGTCCTTGCCGATGTAGTAGGTCCAACGCGACGCCATGCCGCGCTCGTTGAGGACGCCGAGGGCCCCGGCGAGCTCCTTCTTCGGGTCGCTGAGGATGGGGTAGTCGAGTTCGAGGGACTTGGCAAAGGCCGCGTTGCCCTTCTCGCCCTCGTGGGCATCCACGCTGGCCGTGAAGTAGGCCACGTCGAACTTCTTCACGGCCGCACCCTCGGCCTTGAGGTGCTTGCACTCGGTGGTGCAGCCGCCGGTGAAGGCCTTCGGGAACCAGGCGATGACGACGGCCTGCTTGCCCTTGAAGTCGGCCAGGCTGTAGGTCTTGCCGTCGCTGCCCTGAAGCTTGAAGTTCGGGGCGGGGTCGCCGGCCTTGAGTTCGGCGGCGAGGGCGCTCAGGCCCGTGAGGGCGAGCGCGGCGGCCGCACAGAGGAGGGAGTGGATTTTCATGGTGTTCTTTAGGACGGCCCGGGGCCGGAGCCGGTTACTTGAGCTTGGCCAGGACGTCCTTGACCGCCGCGAAGTTGGGGAGGTCCTTCGGGGTCGGCGTCTGCTCGCTGTATTGCACGACACCGGTTTTGTCCACGACGAACGCCGCGCGGGCGCTGGTGGAGCCGAAACCGAGCAGGTCGGGCAGCAACACGCCGTAGTCAGCGGCGGTCTTCTTGTTCAGGTCGCTGGCGATGGTGATGCCGATCTTGTGCTGGTTGGCCCAGGCTTCCTGAGCAAACGGGCTGTCCACGCTGATGGCGATGACATCGGCGTTGAGGCCGGTGTAGGCGGAGAGACCCGCGGTGATGTCGCACATCTCGGTGGTGCAGACGCCGGTGAAGGCCAGCGGGAAGAAGAGGATGACGGTGTTCCGCTTGCCGAAGTTCTCGGAGAGCTTCACGTCGCGCACGCCGGCGGCGTTCTTGGACTTGAGGGAGAAATCAGGGGCTTTGGATCCAACAGCAATAGGCATAGTTATTTCAAGTTTGGGTTTAAACGACAGACGGCGGGACATATACGACCCGTGCGCAGAGGTGTCAAACGGCGTTTCCACGCTTCGCGCCGCCCTGCCCCTTCCCTCCCGCGCTGACGCCCGCTACCGTCACCCCACAATGCAGCGGCTGGGCAAAAACCACGGTGGCTATCACGGCGAGCGAATCGACATCCACCATGTCACCCGCGCCGCCCTCCGCGCCGCCCGCGGGCAGGGCTGGCAGGTGGCGGCGTTGCCCTTTGAAGGCGGGGAATTGCTAACCCTCGTGCGGTATGCGCCGGGTGCGGGCCGGAACATCTACCTGTCCACCGGCATCCACGGCGACGAGCCGGCCGGGCCGGTCGCCTTGGAACGCCTGCTGACGGAAAACCGCTGGCCCGCCGACGCGAACCTGTTTCTCTGCCCCTGCCTGAACCCGACCGGGTTTCCCGACAACCGCCGCGAGAACCGGCACGGCAAGGACCTCAACCGCGACTATTTGCACTTTGAGACCGCCGAGGCCCGCGCCCATGTCGCCTGGCTCGCACGCCAGCCGGCGTTTGACCTCGCGTTCTGCCTGCACGAGGACTGGGAGGCGAACGGGTTTTATCTTTACGAGCTGAACCCGGATGGCCGGCCGTCGCTGGCGCAGCGCATGGTGGATGCCGTGGCACCGGTGTGCCCGATCGATCTCGCCGAGGTCATCGAAGGCCGCCCCGCGCGCGGCGGCATCATCCATCCCAGCCACGACCCCGCGTCGCGCCCCCAGTGGCCGGAGGCGTTCTGGCTCCTGCAACACAAGACCCGCCTGAGCTACACGCTGGAGGCGCCGTCCGACTTCCCACTGGCGACGCGCGTGAACGCGCTGGTGGCGGCGGTGAAGGCCGCGTTGGCCTGAGTTTCTTGCCGCAAGAGAAAGCAAAGTTCGCGAAGCGGAGAAGCGGAGTCGGCGGGTCTTCTGAAGAAACCCTCTGTGACCTCCGCGTTCTTTCGCAGCTAACTCAATCCTCCAGCTTCTTCCCCGTCGTGTCGGGCGCGAACCAGATGGCCACCATGCCCAATGCGTAAATGGACCCCATGATCGCGCCCGCCTTGGCATAATCGCCGCCAAAGGCGCTCGTCAGCGCGCCCGCCGCCAACACCGCGCCGGCCACAAGAAACCGACCGAAGTTGTAACTCAGGCCCGCCCCCGAGGCGCGCACGCGCGTCGGGAACAGCTCGGGCAAGCACAGCGGCAGCCAGCCGAAGAACAGCGTCGAAACCAGCCCCTGGACGAACACCATCGGCAGGAATTTGGGGTCCAGCGGCCGGAGGAAGACGAAGATGCCACAGGTGAGCGCGACCGAGCCCAGGCTGATGAGGAAGTAGGCCAACCGCCGGCCCAGAAGGCTCGCGATCTGCCCCCCAAAGAAACTGCCCACGGCCGCGCCAAAGGCCCACGCCGCCTGCGTGTCCGCCTTGTAGCGCGGATTCGCCGCACCCGCCACCGCGTCCGCCCACGGCGTCAGCCAGCGGCCCGCGCTCCACGCCGCAATGAGCGGGATGGACGCCAGCGCGATCCCCACCAGCGTCACGCGCAGCAGCCCCGGACTGAACAACTCCCGCATCGGGGTATCCGTTTTCTTTGCCGCATCGCCCCGCGTGGCAAGCCACTTCGGCGACTCCGGCACCACCCGCAACGCTGCGAGCCCCACCACGGCCGGCGTCGCGCTGACAAAGAGCAGCCAGCGCCATGACTCCGGGGTGATCTGCCAGTTCTTGCCGACGAGGGAGATCAACAGCATCCCGCAGTTCGCCGAAGTGCCCATCACGCCCGCGAGGAACGGACGCGAGACGTCCGGCCAGATTTCCGCCACGAGGGATACGCCGTTCGGCCACATCCCGCCCACGCCCATCCCGGCGAGGAACCGCAGCACCAGCAACTGTTCCTGCGTCTGCGCAAAACCGGCCGCACCCGCGAAGCCGGTGTAACAGAGGATGCTCACCGCCATCGCCCGCGCCCGCCCGATGCGGTCCCCCAGCCAGCCGAGAAAAATTCCCCCGCACGCCGCGCCCAGACTCAATGCGGCCGTGAACCGCCCGAACCACACCGCCGCCTCGGGCGGGCTGAACGCCGCGCCCATCAGATCCTTCGAGATGGACAGCGATGCGATGGGCAGCGTGCCCATCTGGACCCCCGCGCACATCCAGCCGAGAAACGCGACGGTGATGGCGACATAGCGGTCGCGGGTCGAAACGGGGGCCGGCTGGCTCATGGGTCGGCGGATTGAACACCGGGGTTCGTAAGCTTGGCAATCAATTCATCCGGCAAAGGCCCGTTGGCCGCCCAACGCACCGCGTCCGCCACCTCCGCCGGCGCACTGAAGCCGATGATGGCAGCGGTCACCCGCGCATGATGGACGGCAAAGCGCACGGCCGCCTCAGGCAGGGAAAGGTCAGCGGGCAGCAACGCCTGCATCGCCACCGCCCGGCGCCGGTCGCGCTCGTAACCGGCCAGCGGGAAGAACTTCGTCGTGAGCGTGTGCGCGCTCGGCGGCCGGCCGGCAAGCGCCCCACCCGCGAAGACCCGGATGGCCAACAGCGCCGGCGCCCCATCGGCGCGTTCCGCCCGGGCTTCAGTCAGGGCCGAATGCGAATCGCACAGATTCAAGTTCACCTGCATCGTTGCCCAGGCGTTTGCCCGCAGGACTGCTTCCAACGCCTCCGCATCGCCCAGGCCCGTGAGGCCGAAGTGCTGGACCAACCCCTCGCTCCGAAGTTGCTCGAACGCGGCCAGCACGCCGTCCGCACGCAGCACGTCCGCCGGCGTGATCGAAGTCGGCAGATCGCCGCGCTGGCGGGTGACGGAATTATGCAGTTGCAGCAAGGCGATTGAGTCCACGCCGAGCCGCCTCAGACTCCCTTCCACCGACGCGCGCACCGCGCCGGGAATGTCCCCGAGTTGCTCGGTGGCCAACCGCACCTTGGTTCCGATGCGAACCGCCTTGGCCTCGCCCAACTCCCGCAGCACCCAGCCAAGGCTCGTTTCGGAAGCGCCGTTGCCGTAGGTAGCCGCCGTGTCAAACCAGTTCACGCCCAACGCCAGCGCCGCCCGGACCGTCGCCAATTGACGGTCCCGCGCCAGCGTGTCGGTCATCAGCGCGGACACCGGGCCGGCCCCGAAGGCGACGGCAGGCAGGACAAGTCCGGTGCCGCCAAGCGGCCGGGCCGGAACCGGCGGCGGGACGCTCATTCGCGGGCGGTGCTCCGGGCCACGGCCGGCTTCACGAACTCGATGAACGCCTCCGCCGTGTGCGGAGCCTTCGCGTCGAGCGTCGTGGCGCGGACGGGACACGGGAGATTGAACGGGCCGGGGTTGAGGTCGAAACGGATTTCCAACACGCCCCGGTCGCTGCCGGCGGGCAGGTTGACGGGGTCAGCGCGGAGTCCTTTGAGGTGCGGCGGCGGGCGCAGTTCCACGCGCACGGCATCGGCGCGCAAGGACTGGTCGCGGCGCAGGTGGAAGGGGATTTTTACCGCGCCCCCCAGCACGACGCGCACGGACGCGGCATCCAGCTCCAGCTCCAGCAGCCCTGCCTGCGTGATGGTGATGACCTGGTCGTTCTGTTCGTTCTGGGTGTAGCTGACCACGTGCTCGGAACCATCGTGGTCCCGCAGCGTGCCGAGCAGCATGACCTGGGAACGGCTGGTGCGGCCCAACTCCATGCCCGGCGGGAAAGTGACCTCAAATTCAAAGCGGTCGTCGCCCGGCGAAATCTCGACTGGCGGCGCGGTGACGCCCTGCAAATGCCGGCCCTGCCGGTCCGCCAGGCGCGCGATGAGCGGGCCTTCGTAGCCGCCGCGCTCCAGGCGGTAGGGCCGCCGATACGTCGAGCCGCGCGGGACGATGTTCATCAGGTAGTCGCTCGTGAACTTGAAGGGCGTGGGCAGCGCCACGGCCAGCAGCACGGAATCAACCGCCGTTTCGCCGCGCGGTGCGGGCAGCGCGGCCGTGCGCGTGACTCGCTCGCCGTTGATCGTTGCGGTCCCGCGCACGCTCAGGCGGGCGGCGGCAATCTTCGCGGCGGGCTCGGCGACGAAGCTGAGGTCGGCCGAATTGCGCCCGCCCGGAATCTTGTTGCCGCTGACGGAAACCCCGGGAGGCAGGCCAAGGACTTCAAGCTCGATGTCCGCCTTGAAGCCGCCGGTGGCCAGAAGGTTGACCTTGAGCTTGCCCGGCTGCTGTTTGCCGCCGCGCTTGGGCTTGCCGGGGGCGGCGGCTTCGCCATCCGCCGTCTCGCGGATGACAGTGACTGCATCGCCCGCGAGGGTGAGTTGAAAATCCGGCGCGGTGGCCGGCGGGGCGACACGGAGCCGATACGCGAAGTCCGCCCCGCCCCGTGAAGCAAAACGGTCGCTGATGTGCAGGGTGAAATCGCCGTCGGCCGGGGCCTTGAAGCTCAAGCTGAGATCCGTGAGTTCGCCCGGCGCAGCATCGGCGCGGGCGACGGACTTGCCCGCCGCGTCGGTGACAACCAGCACCGGCGTAAGCGGGCTGCCGAGGCGCGCGGCGGCGAGCGTGAAGTCGAGCGCATCCCCCTTGCGCGCGGCGAAGCGCCAGACGTTGGTCGAGCCAGGCGAAGTAATCCGGCCATTAAGCATGGCGGGCGCCGTGAAACTAGCCTCCGAGCCGGAGTGAATTTGTTCGGGCAGGTCGTCGAGTTCGACGGGCGGCGTGACGCCCAGCCTGAGCGCGGCGTTTGCCAGATGCAGGGGGGCGCTGCTGCCCGCGGACTTCGGGAAGGTCACTTCCACCCGGCTGACCGGAAGGGCATGCCCCGTGAGTTCCAGACTGACCGGCTCACCCCGCCGCGCCCCGAGCGGGAAGACGCGGGTCACCACGGGCTGGTCCGTGATCGTGAGACGATAGACGTGGTTTTGGAGGCCGGCCGCGTTCACATCGTCGATGCGGGCCGAATAAATCCCGTCGCGCGGCGCGGTGAAGGCGATCACCGGATCCCCGCGCTGGCTGGCCATGGCCTCGTGGAGCGGCCGGCCGCCAGAGTCCAGCACCACGAGCCGGGCCTGCAATGGTGAACCAAACGCCAGCGCGGCAACGGCGAGTGTGTAGGTGCGCCCCGCCTGCGCCGGGAAGCTCCAGACATCCACGTCTTCGCGGGGGAAGATGCGGCCGTTGACGGTCACGGGCGGGGTGACGGCGACCGGCAGCGGTTCACCGTCCACTTCCGCTTCGATCACTTCAGGCAGTTCGCCGATGACGAATTTCATCGCCGGCGTCGCGCCCTGCGCCGTCCACACGCGCCAATGCCGCACGCCAGGCGTGGCACGCGGCTCGATGCGGATCAGCGCGGCGTGATCGCGCGGATAATCTTCGCTGCGTTGCGAGGCGGGCTGGACGATGAGCGGCCCCTCGAACCAGACGGTGTTCGTCTCATGGATCCGGGCAGGCCCGGTCACCCCGGGCCCGAACAGTTCAAAACCCGCCTCGCCATGGAAGTAGCAGCCCCCGACGCGCGCCGACACCGTGGTGCCGCGCTGTCCACCGGCGGGGAAGATGTAGGAGGCGAACGGCTCCACGCCCGAGGCCGGAGAAGCAGCGGCCAAACAAGCAGCCAGCAGGAAGACGGGCCATAAACGGCGGGACGGCATGACAGTCCCGACGCTCGGCCGGCGGGCATGTTCAAACCGCGTCGGAGGCGGGCAAACGGCCCCCACCAAACGCCGCCGCCACCAGGCCGTGAGATTGCGCTTGCCCCGCTCCCGACGCGCAGTAATGCTTTTCCCGCAATCACGAATTGCGCTGCGCACGTGGCGGAATTGGCAGACGCGCTAGATTCAGGTTCTAGTGAGTAACATCGTGCAGGTTCAAGTCCTGCCGTGCGCACCATGAAACTTCCCGACGACTCTTAGCACGCTTAGCCGCGACACCCTTATGCCAGCAACTATCCGCAAGGCCACCGCCGAGGACGCCACGGGTTGGATTGCCCTTGTTAAATCGGTGCTGGGTGAGGATCACCCCAACAAGCAGGTATACGATGCGGCTTGGGTCACGGCCGAGCTGGCCTCCGGCCTCCCCGGAAACGAGACGTGGGTCGCCGAGGATGGTGGCAAGATTATCGCCAGCATCTCCGTGCTGGGCGCGGTGACGGCCAACGAAAACCCAGTCTGCAATCTGGGTCGGAATCTTTTTCATCCCTCCAGCTACGGTGACGGCTCGGCGGAGGCGCTGCTCCAAAAAATAATCGAGCTGGCGGTCTTGCGCCGGCAAATGTGCGTCACGCGCGTGCTCGCCTCGGACAACGCCCAACAGGTGCTCGTCGAGCGGACGGGCTTCGTGTGCGTGGGCTTCCAGCCGCTGAAGCACATCACCAAGACCCGCGAGGAGGTCCTCTTCTACGTGAAGCGCGCGCGCTCCATGGCCACCAACCGACTGCCTCTGTCCGAGTCGCTCCCGCAAATCGGAGAGCTCGCCGCAGCGGTCCTGCAGCATCTCGTGATTCCGGGAGTGCCTGCCGTCCGCGATGGCGGAACCGGCTACCCGCTGCAAACCGACGTGGCCATCACCCCGGCCAAGGAAGAGGACTACAAAGCGGCGCGCGAAGCCGCGGCGGCGCAAAACCCGCCCCAGGAAATCTCCAGCAACTTCAACTGGGGCACCGGTTTCATGCGGGTTACCTCCACGGTCACCCTGCGCGCGGTTCTCTGCCGGCGCGAAGGCAAGGTGGTCGCTGGGATGCGCTACCTCTACGACGAGCAGGACCGGTGCGTTCGGGTCATGGACGCGTTCTGCACGGACAATCTCTCACTGGGCGCCGTGCTCCAGCACGTTACCAAGGCATCGCATGCGGAATTGAGCGCGGTGTATGTGGAGATGGACGTGCTCACCAGTGCAGTGAAGCTGCTCATCAGTGCCGAACAGCTCGGCTTCGTGCCTGCCGCCTACCTGCCCGGCTTTCACAAGGTTCATGACGGCACCATGGATCTGGTGAAAATGGTGAAGCTCAACCAGACCTACAGCATTGAGCACGACAAGCTGACCGCCCATGCGGTCACCATCGTCAACGTCATCAAGCACTGTCTGCAGGATCAGAGCATCGGCGTGGCGATCATCAACCTCCTGCGCGACCTGGAAATCTTCAAAGGCCTGGGCGACGGGGAACTCCGCAAGGTGGCGCGGCTCTTCACGCAAAAGCTCTTCCGCCCCGGCGAAAAAGTCTTTGGCAAGGATGATTCCGGGCACGAGGCCTATGTGGTCATGCGGGGCCAGATCGACATCCTGCTCGAGGAAAACGCCACGCCCATCGCAACGCTCGGCCAAGGCCAGGTCTTCGGTGAACTTTCCTTCCTCGATGGCGGCAAACGCGGCGCACTGGCGGTGGCCAAGCAGGCCAGCATCCTCCTCGTGATGCAGCGCCCGCAGTTTTTCGAACTGACCCAGCGGGAGCCAAACCTCGGCCTCGCGGTCATGCGCAACATCGCCCTGGAGTTGACCGTCCGCCTGCGCCGCACCAACGCCGCGCTCGCCTCCGCCAAGAAGTAACACCGGCTACCCGCGCACGAACAGCGCGAGCGACGCGGTGTAACCGTGCAGGAAATTTCGCTCGCCCACGGGCCCGAGCTCCCCGTTGCAGAAAAAGCCCGCCAGACCGACTGGTCCGAGGCGGTCCTGCACCATCCGGGCGTCGTGATTTGGTTCGCCAAACAGCCGGTGCCCGCGGCCATTGCAGGAGCACAGCACAGCCGCCAGCACCTCCCGGTCACCCAACTCGCGCTTCGCCCGGGCCAGCATCGCCGCCATGTCCTCGGTGGCCGCCTGCGCATCGCGCCGCTGGAACTGCACCGTTTGCCCCAGCCGGGGGAGCGCCCCCACCGCCAGCGCGCCGGACACCGGATCGGCCCCGATGAGGTTGCGGACCAGAAAATCACCCCGATGGAACTCCTCCAGATACTCGTTGATGACCAGGCCGACGAACAGATTGCCGCGCGCCTGCTTCTGTTCCGCCGCGGGCAGCTGCTCGAAAGTTTCCACCAACCGCTGATAGGCCGGCCGGTTGCCGATCTGCCCGATGATGTTCCGCTCCGCCTGCGTGATCGTCCACGTCTCGCCGATGGGCGTGCAGCCCTGCGAAATCACGCCCTGTAACCGCACCTTCCCGCCCACGGACAAAGCCACCCCGCCCTCCTCGAACACGTCGCCGTTGAGATACACCTGCGTCGTCCGGTCCGCGAAGTTCCCGCTCGCCAGGCCGCCCAGAATTGGCTGCGGCGCGTAAGCCTCGTTCCACTGCTTGAGCCACGCCTCGGCGTCGAGGCTGAACGGATCGGCAAAGACCAGCCAGCCATGGGCCGCCTCGGGCCCCACGCCGGTCTCCGCATGCCAGAAGGCCGGGTTACTGCACTCCTCAACCTGCGCCTGCGTGAAGCGCACCGCTCGCAACGTCGCATCCGGCAGGTGGTGCAGGGCGAGCACCAGCCCCGCGTCCTCTTCAATCTCCATCGCATTGGCGATGAGACTCTGGCTGGAGCAACCCACCAGCAGCGGAATTTGCGCATGCACGCGGAGCACTTCCAACGTCTCGGCCGCGTGGGGAAAAAACCTCGGCGACATGAAGACCAGCCCGAGCGAGACCCGCGGAGCCCGCAGCTTCGCACGCAATTCCTCCGCCCAAACCCGCAGGCGAGCCTCCTCGAAGCCGCCGGGCCAGTGGGCTGCCACGGAATGTTCCATGTTCATGGTCGCAAGCTAGCGCGGAATGGAGCCGGAACAAGCCCCGAGGCCCAGCCGTTACCCTCCCAGCACGGAAAGCCGCGCGGCCACATGCCGCCAAATCTCATCATGGACGGCCTCGACGGGTTTCGTGGCATCCACTGTCACGACCCGCTCCGGCTCGGCTTCGGCGAGCCGTCGGTAGCCCTCCTCGACCCGTCTGAAAAAGGAGCGATCGGCTTCCTCGAAGCGATCGCGCAGCTTGGCATCAAACTTCAGCGGCACCTGTGCCTGCCCTTGGCCCGCTGTGGCGGTTTCTAGTAGCCGCAGCTGACGCTCCAACCTGCGCGCTTCGCTGACTTCTACCGAAACTTGCAGCAGCAGCGTCAGATCGGGTCGCGTTTGTCCCACGGCGAATTCAATCACGGACTTCACCTGGTCCAAGTTCAGTTGCCGACCGTAGCCTTGATAGGCCGTGGTCGAATCGTAAAAGCGGTCGCAGAGGACAATCTCCCCCGCGGTGAGCGCGGGGCGAATGACTTCCAGCACGAGCTGCGCGCGGCTGGCGTTCATTAGGAGCAGCTCGGCCTCCGGCATCATGACCTCGTTGGCGGGATGGTGTTTGAGCAGGTGCCGGATTTCCTCGCCGATTGGAGTTCCGCCGGGTTCGCGGAGCACACGAGCGCGGTGACCTTGTTGACGAAGTCGCTCGGCCAGCAGGGCAATTTGCGTGCTCTTGCCGCCCCCCTCGGTGCCTTCAAACGTGATGAACAGGCCGGGCATGGACGGTTCAAATCCGCTTCACGCGCGGTCCCTTCGGCGTGTCTTCCACGACCCAACCCAGGACCTTGAGCTCGTCGCGGACCTGATCGCTGCGCTTGAAATCCTTCGCCTTGCGCGCGGCCTGCCGCTGCTCGACCAGCGCCAGCACTTCGGCCGGGGCTTCCTCGGCCTTTGGGGTGCCGAGGCCAAAAACCTCGTCCACCCGGGTCCAGGCTTCCAGGGCTGCCGCCGCCTGCGGTCTGGTCAATTGGTTCGCGGCCAGCCGGCGGTTCGTCTCCGTCACCCACTCGAAGACCGCGCCCCAAGCGGCGGACACGTTCAGGTCGTCATCCATCGCCTTGGTGAAAGCTACCAGCAGGCCCTGCTCCGGCGGCACGCTGGCGGCGCCCGCGAGTTCGCGCAGTTTGCCGACGCACTCGTCGAGGCGGGCCAGCGATGCCCGCGCGCCCGCCAGGCCGTCGAGGGTGAAGTTGAACTGCGCGCGGTAATGCGCCGTGAGCAGCAGATAGCGGATTTCCCGGCCGCTGAACCCCTTCGCCAGCAGGTCGCGCAGGGTGAAGAAGTTGCCGAGCGACTTGCTCATCTTCTTGCCCTCAACCAGCAGGTGTGAACCGTGCATCCAATGCTTCACGAACCGGCGGCCGGGCGGGTAGTTCAGCGCGCCTTCGCTCTGGGCGATCTCGTCCTCATGGTGCGGAAACATCAGGTCCTCGCCGCCGAGGTGCAGGTCGAAGCTCTCGCCGAGGTGCTTCGTGCTCATCGCGCTGCACTCGATGTGCCAGCCAGGCCGACCCTCGCCCCACGGGCTGGGCCAGAACACGTCGCCGTCCTCCGGAACACGTTTCTTCCACAGGGCAAAGTCGGCCACGGCCTCCTTCTCATACTCGTCGCTGGCCACGCGTTCGCCCACGCGCATCCCGTCAAAGTTCAGGTTCACGAGCTGGCCGTAGCAGCAGCCGCAGCCACGATACTTCTCGATGCTGAAATAGACCGAACCGTCCGCTGCCTGATACGCAATGCCGCGCGCGACGAGCTTCTCGATGAGCGAGACAATCTCCGGCATGTGCTCCGTGGCGCGCGGCAGGACATGCGGGCGCCGGCATTGGAGCGCGTCGAAGTCCGCCAGAAACTCGGCCTCATACTTCCCCGTGAACTCGCGCAGGGTCGTCTGCCGTTGCTGGACGCGCTTGATGATCTTGTCCTCCACGTCCGTGATGTTCATCACGTGCTTCACATCGAAGCCACGGAACTCAAGGTAGCGCCGCAGCAGGTCGGTGAAGACAAACGTGCGGAAGTTCCCGATGTGCGCAAAGTCGTGGACCGTCGGCCCACAGCAATAGAGCCCCACCTGCCGGCCCGCGGGATCCAGCGGGACGAATTTTTCCACCGAACGGGTCAGCGTGTTGAAGAGTTGCAGCGCCATGTAAAACGGGCGGGAAGCTAGGGGCGCAGCCCCAAAGTTCAAAGTGCAAACTGCGGCCGCCTACTTGAAGAACAGCAGCTTGCACCCGACCAGCACGAGGAAGCCCCCGAACATCTTTTTCAGGTCGTCCGCTTGGATTTTGGTCGTCAGCCACGCGCCCAGGTAGCCGCCGGCCAAAGCGGTGGGGATCAGCGCGGCGACCGCCGGCCAGATGACGTTACCCCGGGTGTGATGCTGCCATGACCCCACCAGCGCCGTCGGCACAATCACCGCAAGCGAGGTGCCGATGGCCTGTTTGATGTCCGTCACCTGCGAGCCAAGCAGGAGCAGCATGGCCGGCACCATCACCACGCCGCCGCCCACGCCAAACAGGCCGCTGGTCACGCCGCCGATGATGCCAATGAGCCCCGCCAAAAGATAATTCATGCCGGGTTAATGCCCGCTCGCGCCGGGCGCGGCAAGGAGCAAGCGCTTCTGCGGCCACAGTTCCGCTTGAACTGCGCTTTCCCTGCCAGCGTCCAACGCCCGCCCGACACACCATGAAACCCGGACTACTCCTTTGCCTCGCCGTTTCGGCGTGGTGCACGACTGCGGCCGAGCCAGTCACATTGAAGCTTTGGCCCGAGGGACCGCCCTCCGCGATGAAGCCCAAGTCCGAAGCGACGACGAAGCTCATCCAGTCCTACGGCGGCACGAACGCCAACCGCCTCAGCGACATCACGGAGCCGACCCTTACCGTGTTCCGGCCCAAGCGGCCCAACGGCACATCCGTCGTCGTCGCGCCGGGCGGCGGGTTCATGTTCCTCTCCTACGCGCACGAGGGCACGCAGGTTTGCGAGTGGCTGAACTCCCTCGGCGTGACGGCCGTGTTGCTCAAATACCGCACGCCCACGCGCGATGAGGCGGAGATGTTCACGCTGCCCGTGCAGGACGCGCAGCGCGCGCTGGGACTCGTGCGTCATCGGGCCGCCGAGTGGAAGCTGGATCCGAAGCGCGTGGGCCTGCTGGGCTTCTCCGCTGGGGCAAATCTCGCCGGCCACGCCGCGTGGGACCGGACCCCGCGCACCTACCCGCAAAAGGCGGACCTTGATGACCCGCGCGGGCCGGACTTCCTCGTGTTCGTCTACGGCGGCGGTTTTCTCGACGCGACGGACAAGACGAAGTTCCGCGCTGGCTTCAGCGTGCCGCCGGATGCGCCGCCGGCGTTTTTCCTCGTCGCTCACGACGACAAATCCAACCCCATCGAGGCCGCCATGCTTTACCTCGAATACAAGCGGCAAAACCTCTCCGCCGAGCTGCACATCTGCGCCAAGGGCGGCCACGGCTTCGGCATGAGAAAGAGCAAGGATCCCATCAGCGACTGGCCCGCGCGCTGCGGCGAGTGGATGCAGAGCATCGGACTGCTGGGCACGCCGGCCGGCCATGGCAACGAGACCAAGAAATGAACCGACGCCAATTTGTCCAATCCGGGACCGCCCTCGCCGCTTCCGCCGTGAACGGTTTTCCCCAAGCCCCGGCCAAGCGCGCCGAGTTCATCGCGAGCATCGAGAAGGTCACGCTCCGCCGGGGCCGCGATGGCAGCGGGCCGACGTGGTTTCATCCCCGTTGCTGCGTCGTGCCGGGTGCGGGCGGGCCGATGGTGCTGATGACGCTCCAGACCATCGCCGGCTCGGACTACTTCGGTCCCGTGCATTGGATGACCACGCGCGACCTCGGCAAGACTTGGACCGACCCGCAACCCGTCCCGCCGCTGGGCCGCGTGAAGCTGGGCAACGGCCCGACTGAAGAAGGCGTCTGCGATGTCGTGCCCGAGTGGCATCCGCAGACGAAGTCCGTGCTCGCGCTCGGCCACAACGTGTTTTACTCCGGTCCGAAATTCTCCGCCGACCAGCCGCCGCGCTGGCCCATCTACGCGGTCTGGCGCGACGGCCAGTGGGGTCCGCGTCGCAAGCTGGAGTGGGCTGACCCGCGTGGCGCTTGCATTTACTCGAACAACTGCGGCCAGCGCGTCGTGCTGCCCAACGGCGACATCCAGATGTCCTTCACCTTCGGCGCGACCAAGGGCGAGGCGCGGGCCGTGGCCGGCGTGATTTGCGGCTTCGACGGCGAGACGCTCACGGTCAAGCAAGTGGGCGAACCCATCTTCAACCCGAAGGGCCGCGGCTTGCTGGAGCCATCGGTAACGCGGTTCCAAGGCCGGTTCTTCCTGACCATCCGCGCAGAGGACGGTCGCGGCTACGTGTGTGTCGGGGACGACGGGCTGAAGTGGTCTGCCAAACAGCCATGGTGCTGGGAAGACGGCACGCCGCTCGACATGTCCACCACACAGCAGCATTGGCTCACGCACTCAGGGGCCTTGTTCCTGGTTTACACGCGCAAGGATGCCAGCAATCTCAAGGTCCCCCGCTGGCGCGCACCGCTCTGGCTGGCGCAGGTGAATCCGCGCAGTTTGCGGCTTTACCGGGACACAGAGCGCGTGGTGCTGCCGCTGGTCGGCGATGGCGTAAACCGGCCCGATGAGGTGGCCTACAGCGGCAACTTCCACCCGGTCAACGTCAGCCCGGAGGAATCTTGGGTGACCGACGGAGAAATGATGCCCAAGCAAGGTTGGCGAGGTGATCTGCTGCTCTCACGCATCCGCTGGCATCAGCCGAACCATTTGGCCAACCTGTGAGCAGCCTCCATGACCGATGATGGCGACGGCGGCGGGATTGTGACTTCCAGTTTGCTGGCGATCCTCAACGGCTTGCGGCTCATCTTTTCCATTCTCTCGCTGCTGTCGCACGACTAGCCTGCGCCCGTGTTGCCGGAACACAAATGGGAAACGGAACCGCTGCTGCGCTTTGTCGCGGGCGTGTGCTTCTGCCTGTCACTGGGCTCACTGGCCAGCAGCGCGGTGCTGCCCCGGGCGGCCTTCGCCACGCAGGAGGGGAAGTTCTTCCTGTTCGTCACCAACTCGCTCGTGCTGCATGGCGGCACCCTGCTGCTGGTGTCAGTCCTGTTGCGCGCTCACGGTTCAGGCTGGCGCGCGGCCTTTGGTTTCGCCCAGCCAGGCCTCGCCCGGACAATCGGCCTGGCCGTGGCCGGCGTGCTGGTGGCACTGCCCATTGCACTTGTGCTCCAGCAGCTCTCTGCACTGGGGATGAAAACCGTCAGCGTGGAGCCCGAGGTCCAGGTGGTGGTGCAGACCCTGCAGGAGACGCAGACCCTCCAACAGCGGATGTTCTTTGCCTTCGTGGCCATCGCTGGCGCGCCGGTGGTTGAGGAGATCATCTTTCGCGGGATCCTTTACCCGGCGTTGAAGCAGCACGGCTGGCCGCGGCTCGCGCTGTGGGGCACGTCGCTGCTTTTCGCGCTGACGCACGCGAACGCGGCGACTTTCCTGCCACTAAGCTTTCTGGCCATGCTCCTGGTGTTCCTCTACGAGCGCACCGGCAATCTGCTCGCCCCCATCCTGACGCACAGCCTGTTCAACGCGGCCAATTACTTCGCCCTGGTCTACCAAAGCGAGCTGATGGATCTGCTTAGGCGGATCTCCCCTGCCCAGCCATGAAGGAATTCGACCTCATCGCCCGCCTCGCGGCCACGCTGCCCACGCACGACTCCGTGCTGGCCGGCGCGGGTGACGATTGCGCCGTGCTGGACCTCGGCCTGCCGCACCACTTCGTGCTCTTCAAGACTGACGCCGTGGTCGAGGGCATCCACTTCACCGCCGACGCACCGCCGGAGAAAGTTGGCCGCAAGGCGCTCGCCCGCTGCCTCAGCGACATCGCCGCGATGGCCGGCACACCCACGCACGCCGTCGTCACGCTGGCGCTGCCCGCGCAATTTGAATCCGCCCGCATCGAGGCCATCTACGCCGGGTTGACCGCGCTCGCTCGCGAGCACGGTGTCGCCATCGTGGGCGGCGAGACCACCACGAATCCCGACCGCCTGCTGCTGTCCATCGCCCTGCTCGGCACCGTGCCGCGCAGCCGCCAGGTGCTCCGCTCCGGTGCGAAGGCGGGCGATGCCATCTTCGTGACCGGCATGCTGGGCGGTTCGTTGGGCGGCCGGCACCTTGATTTCGAGCCGCGCCTGGCCGAGGCGCGCTGGTTGGCCGAACGCTTCACCGTCCACGCGATGATTGACCTGAGCGACGGCCTCGCGGGCGACCTGCGGCACATCCTCGAAGCCAGTGGCGTGGGCGCGGGGCTGCTCGCGAGCGCCGTGCCCGTCAGCCGCGCCGCGAAACAGCTTGCGCGGGAGGAGTCCTCGGCCAAGCCGCCGCTGCTGGCCGCACTCACGGACGGCGAGGATTTTGAACTGCTCTTCACCGTCGCCAGCCGATCCGCCGTGCCCCTGCTCGACGCGTGGAAAGGGCAGTTTCCAGTCGTGAAACTCTCGTGTGTCGGCAAGATCACCGCCACGCCCGGCCTGCGGCTGCGCGATGAGCGCGGGCTACGGGAGTTCAACTTGCGCGGCTACGAACACTTTGCCTCCTGAGCAACCGCGGATGCAACCCGTCGTCACCAACTCCCCTGAGGAAACCGCTGCGCTGGGCGAGGCCTGGGCGCAGGAAGTGGCCCCGGGCTGGACCATTGCCCTTTGCGGCGACCTCGGCGCGGGCAAGACGCAGCTCGTGAAGGGGCTCGCGCGCGGGCTGGGTTTCACGGACCGGATCGCTTCGCCCACGTTTGCACTGGTCAACGAATACGGCGGCGGCCGGCTGCCCCTGTTCCACCTGGATCTCTACCGGCTCGACACTCGCGCGCAAATCGCCGGCGCGGGGCTGGATGAATACTTCTTCACGCCGCGCGGGGTGACGGTCGTGGAATGGGCGGAGCGCTGGTTTGGCCCGATGCCCGGGGCCGGGTTTGCAGTCACGGGTCGCATCAGCCGGCTGCGGTGGGTGAAGTTAACGGCGGAAAGCGAAACGCGACGCCGCATCAAGCATGAAGATTTTGGCGCTTGAATTCTCGTCCGCCCGGCGCGGCGTGGCAGTCCTCGAGGAGGACCGTGTGCTCGGCGTGGCCGAGGCGGCGGGCATCACACCGGGGCCGCTGGCCTTGGTGGAGTCGGCCCTGAAATCGGCGCAGACCGAACGCGAGCAGATCGAATGCATCGCGGTCGGGCTGGGACCGGGTTCCTACACCGGCGTGCGCTCGGCCATCGCGCTGGCGCAAGGCTGGCAGCTTGCGCTCGGGGTCAAACTGGTGGGGGTGAGCAGCGCGGAGGTGCTGGCGGCGACGGCGCAAGCAACCGGGCTGACCGGCCGGGTTGCCGTGGTGATTGACGCGCTGCGCGGAGAGTTTTACTCGGCAAGTTACGAACTCACGGGTGAAAGCCGGAAGGAAGTTTCCCCGCTTCGCCTGCTGCAACGCAGCGAAATCGAGCGTCTCGTGGCGCAAGGTGACCAACTCGTCACGCCAGATGCGCAATCTCCCTTTGGTGCCGCCATCCTGCTCCGGCCGTCGGCGGGCGAGCTTGGAAGACTGGCCGGCCGGCGCACCAATTTTCTACCCGGCGAAAAGTTGGAACCGATTTATCTGCGCGAGACGACCTTCGTAAAGGCCCCGCCGCCGCGGTTTTACTGAGCGACCGTGCAGGCGATTTGCAGTCGCCGCCTGAAACCCGAAAACCGGAAGTCCCAGTCCGAAATCGCCGCTGAACGGCGAGTCCAAGTCGCCGGCACGGACTACTGGTAGTGCGGCGGCTTCTGATTGTTGGCGCGGATGCGCTCCAGTTCGGCAGACTCCAGGGCCTGCGTGGCGCGGCCCAGTTCCTTTTGCAGCCGCGCGATGATGCGAGACTGCTCCACCACCACGCCGTTCAGTTCCTCGTGCTGGCGCTCCAAGTGCGCAAGGGCGGATTCAACTTTCAACAGCCGGGTGGCCACGGATTCTTCCATGCCGGGATTACGCGTGAAGCCGGGGGAAATCCCAAGCCCGAAGTGCCGCCGGTCATATCTGCCTCGCGGATCGGATGCCCCCACAAAACCGAATGCGGCAGCCGGTCAAAACCGGTCTGCCGCATTCGTTGAAGGAATTCGAGTGACGGGTCAGTAAACGCCCTCGACGATGTTCTTCTCCATCGCACCGAACGGGCGCACGTCACCGACGCCGTCCCAAGCGTAGGGCGGGCGCGGAGCGCGGCGGATGGTTTCGTCGCGTTCAAGGAAGCGCGGCATGAAGAACTCCTGCGTGAGCGTGGTGAGTTCCACCCGACCCCACTCGCCGTAGCCGACGGTTTCGTCGGTCTTGTTCGGGTTCACCACGCGCAACACCGCGCGCGGCTGCGGGGCATAGTAGGTGGCGCTGAAGTTGTCCTCAGGTTGGAGCGGCACACTGGCGGCCAAACCCATGAGGGTGTTGCCGTAGGTCGGATAGAAGCCGATGCGGTTCTCCAACAGCTCCTCGATGATGAAGCGGATTTCCTGCGGCTTCATGGAGGTTCCACCGCAGAAGACGCCGCGGATGCCAGCCTCCCAAAGGTTGACCTTCTCGCCGAGGGCTTCGAGCAGCTTGGGCGTGGTGAAGAGGCCGGAGACCTTGCGATGCTGAAGGATGGTCGCGGCCTGGTCCACGACGTGCGCCATGTATTGCTTGGCCACGTCGAACTGCTTGTTCGAGATGAGCTTCTTCACGAAACGCGGGTCGAGGTCAATGAAGTAGCAGGAGCTGCCGCGCACGTTCGCGAGGTGCTCGATGGCGAGGCGCAGCCGGCGGGGACCGGTGGGGCCCATCATCAGCCACGCGCCACCGCGCGGGAAGTGGGCGTCGGAAATTTTGTCGCTGAACTCGGAGTAATCCACGCGGAAGTCATTCCAACCGATGCGCTGCTTGGGCATGCCGGTGGTGCCGCCGGTCTCGAAAATGTTGAAGGGCTTGCCCTTCAACTGCGCGGGCACCCAGACCTCGGGCTGGAGATCGCGGAGCCATTCATCCTGGAAGTGCGGGAACTTAAGCATGTCCTCGAACTTCGTGATCTCCTTGCGCGGGTCGAAGTTCTTCTTGGCCCAGTCCAGCCAGAAGGGGCAGCCGGTGGCGGGGTTGAAATGCCACTCAATGATTTCGACGAGGTGCTTGTCGAGCGCGGCCTTGGCTTGGGCGACGAGTTCGGGGGCAACAGTGGGGATGGGCATGATATGTTTTGAGGAGGTTGTGTTAGGGACGGAAATCATTTAGCGGGCAGGCCAAGGGCGGCGCGGGCCTCTTTGCGAAGAGACCGGCAAGCCTTCAAGGCGTAACGAGCATCCTGGCGGGCTGCGACATGGCCCGGGTAGCGGAAATGAACGGCGTAGTTGTTCAGCATGGTGAGCGAGCCCATGAAGGAGGCCCAAAGCGGCTCCAACGGCAAGGTCAGATTCAATAGCAGCATGAGATTGTGAACCTTGGGAATCGGCAAGCCAGCCTCCGCCATCCGCCCTTTCAGATACTTCTCCACGCATTGCTGGCAGTGAAAGCAGATGCTGTTGTTTGTCGAAATGCGCTGCCGGGATTTCATCATCACGGTGGCGACCGTGAAATCCTCTTCTGCACACCGAACCCATTCAGCGGTGTCAGCCCTCATACATGACCTCTCCGCGCGTGAGCACTTCCTCGTTGAAAGACTGCAGAGGCGAATACTTGCCGGGTTTCCAAACCAGCAAGTCCATCGGGAAGGGCGCGCCGACTTGGCACTGGATCTGGATTGCTTGATCCACCTCGCGGCCACGGCATGGCATCACGACTACCAAGTCCACATCTGAATTGAGCGACGGCTTCCCGTAAGCGTAGGAGCCGAACAGGATAATTTTCTTCGGCTTAAATTCGCGGGCGACGACTTTGCAGTAGGCCTCAATCTGCCGGCGCGGCACGCGGCGCGTGCCGTTCCACAAGGGGCCGGGCACGTCGGGATGCCAGAGTTGCGGGACCGGAGGCATGACTAACGATCGATTCAGCCGAAGGCGATTACCACAACGTCGAGTTAGTGACACGCGCAGGCATGATGTTCGGGAGATAAACTGTGAGCCACAACTGCACCACCAAAACGACGGTGGTGAGAAACCCGGCGGACGGTTTCTGCCCAAACACTTTCATCAGGGCTTCACAGCCTTCGCCTTCGCGGAGTCGTGCAAGGCGAAGAGGTGCGTGTTGCTGGCAATGTAGATGACGCCGTTGGCGATGACCGGCGTGGAGTAGATCGGCGCGCCAAGGTTGCACTCGCTCAGGACTTCGGCCTTCGGGCCGCCCTTCGCGGCGAGCACCACAAAGTCGCCGTCTTCGTCGCCAACATAGACCTTGCCGTCGGCGACCATGGTGGAGCTCCACATGTGCGCCTTCATGTCGTGCTTCCAGTGCAGCTTGCCCGTCTCGGAATCGAGGCAATACACAAAGCCCGAGAAGTCGCCCACGAACAGGAGGCCGGTCGCGGGGTCAATCGACACGGTCGAGATGCTGCGGTTGATGCCCTTGAAGCTCCAGATGACGCCGGTTTTGGTGATGTCGCCGGTCTTGGTCGCGTCGAGGCAGACGAGGTGGCCAACGCCCTCGCCGTGCTCCGGATCCTGGCCGGTGGCAACGTAGATGCGGTTCTTCCAGAAGACCGGTGTGGAGTTGATTTCGCTGGGGCCCTCGGCGGCGGGATACTTGATGGGCTTGCCGTCCTTGGCCTTGTATTCCGGCGGATTGGCGTCGTATTTCCAAACGGTTTTCAGGAACGCGCCGTCGCCTTCCTTCTTGGGAATCGCGTCGAAGGCGTAGCAGAAGCCGTCGCCGCCGCCGAAGAAGATGAGGTCCTTGCCGTTGACCTTGCCGGTGGAGGGCGAGCTCCACTGGCCGTGGAAGATGCGGGACCCGATCTTCGCGTCGTCCTCGCCGAGCAGTTCGCCGGTCTTCTTGTTGATGGCGATGAGGCTGGGTGACAGCGGTGACGGGATGTTGACGTGCGTCCAGTCCTGTCCGTTCGAGGTGCAGACGTAGAGGATGTCGCCAACGATGAGGATGGAGCAGTTGGAGGCGTTGTGCGGGAAAACGCCCAACTCGTCCATCATGTCATAGCGCCAGATGATGTCGGCGTCCTTCGGTCCGGGCGCAATGGGCGCTGCGGCCTTGCCATCCGGGCCGACGATGTCGAGGACGGCGTATTTGGCCTCGTCCTTGTAAGGACCGTCGTTGCCGTTGGCCATGCCGTTCACATCAAGGCAGAGGACCTCGCAGCGGCTGGTAACGACGTAGATGCGATCGCCCTCGATGGTGGGCGAGGACAGGAGGCCGAGGCTTTCCCAGTCATTGACCTTGCCGGATTTGAGCTTGGAAACGACGAGCTGCCATTGAAGGTCACCGGACTTCTCGTCCAGGCAAAGGAGGATGGGGCGGTCGCCGAGGTGCTTCTTGTCGCGCGGGGAATCGTTGTTGGTGCCGACGTAAAGGCGGCCGTTGGCAATCGTGGGGTTGCCGTAGCTCTGGGAACCGAGCTTGGCGGTCCACTTCACGTTCTTCTGTGTGGCCGGGTCGTAATTCTCGGTCCCCTTGACGAGCTTGCCGGGCTCAAACTTGTCCGGCAGGCCCTTGGCGGCAGAATACATGTTGCGATGCTGCGCGCCGCCCCATTGGGTCCAGTCCTGGGCTTGGGTGATGAGGCCGCCCGCGAGGAGAGCAGCGGTGAGGAGGGGGAGGGTTTTCATGCTGAATATTGGTGAGAGGGATGGTGGAGGGGTTAATTTGCCGTCACGCTGACATTGTCAATGAACACGCGCATCTCCTGGGGCGAGAAGCCGTAGAGACCGGGGCAGCCGCTTTGGTGGGCGAGCTTGTGTGGCACCTCGATGCTCCACTCGGCGGGTTCTGGCTCGCCGCGTTTCCAGGCCTTGGCGCGGACCACGCCGGAGCCGTCCGGCTTCACGTCCACGCGGGACTTGAGCGTATACCACTCGTTCGGCTTCCACTTGAACGGGGCGGCGACCTTGAGTCGCTCCTGATTGGAATTCACTTCAATTTCCTGCGAGTTGCCCTTGAGAACGATGAGGTAGCGCTGGTTGACCTGGCCGACCTCGGACATCTTGCGCGGCTTGCCCTCGCTCATCACGTCGGACTGCACGGTGTAGTTCTTCAGGCTCGGCTCGCCCATGAAGACCGTCGCGCGCTGGAAGAACTTGTTGTCAATCGCCCTCACCAGCGCCTTGGTGTCGCCGGCCTCGCGCACCTCGAACTTGAAGCGCGGCCCAATCCACGGCAGCGGCGGATACGCGAAGATGACGCCCTCCTCCGTCTCGTGTTTCTGGTCAATGACGAAGCCCTCGAAGTTTTCCTTGATGGGCAGGCCCGGCAGCACGCGGCCACGGATGTAGCCCTTCAAGCCATCGGGGCCTGTGCCTTCGAACGCGCCGGCGCTGGGCACCACGTCCGCGGCGGCGACCAGTTGGCCGTTCGCATTGAAAGCCCCCTTCATGCTGGCGCGAACCTTGGCCGTTGGCGGGATATAGCCGACCCACTTCAGCGACTTCGGATCAATGTTCTCCTGAACCACGAAGCCGTTTGCGTCGAGCGAGCGGATACGGAAAGACGCCGTTTGGCTGGGCTTTAAGAGCACTTCGCTGGGGATGACCTGAAGCTGGGTCGCCTTGCCGGGCGTGGGCCACTGCTCGGCGGCGGGCTCGGGGGGAAGGCCGGGGTTGTTGCCGGGCTTGCCGAAGCAATACAGCTTCTTGGTGGTCTGCATGTAGATCTTGCCGTTGTAAACCGCCGGCGTGCCGAAGCAGCGGCCTTCCAGCGGAACATGGCTGAGTATCTTACCTTCCTTGTCGCTGGGCTGGATGATGTAAAAGGCCCCGGTGGTTCCGGCCTCGCTGTCGCCGGTGGCCTTGCTGGCAGGATCGTCGAGCATGGGGACGTAAATCTTGCCGTCCGCGTGGACCATGCCGGCGTTGCGCTGCTCGATGCCGAGCTTCAGGCGCCAGAGGATCTTGCCGTTGTTTACGTCCACGCAGCACAGGTCGCCCTTTTCGGCGACGACATACACGCGGTCGCCCACGAGAATCGGATGGCTCGTGGAGGTGGAAATCTCGGGCGTGTGCCAGAGCTCAACCGCCTGACGCTCGACGACCACCGGCGCGTTCGTCGCATGTGTCGGCTCAACCTGCGGAATCTTCATGCAGACCATCTGGCCCGGCTCATAGGGCGTGCCGAAGATGGCAACGACCTTGTCGTTGTTGTGGACAACGGCCGTCGAGTTGATGCCGGCCTTGAACAGCGGCACGCGCCAGATGGCCTCACCGGTGCGGGCGTTCGCACAGAACACATTGCCATCACCGGTCGCGGTGATGAACACGCGCTTGCCCTTGAACCACGTCAACACCGGGTGCGAGAAGGAGTTGTCCTTGGGCCGTTCGCCGGACCAGCTGGCCCAGACCAGCTCGCCGGTCTTCTTGTCAAAGGCATAGAGTCGGTCGCCCGCCGCACCTTGGGCACCCCAGTTAGACGTGATGCCGCGCACGATGACGAGGTCCTTGTCAATGAGCGGAGACGCGGTGCGGGAGTTTGGGAAGGTAAGCCGGCCGAACTGCTCCATCATCGAGTAGCCCCACAGCTCCTTGCCGTCGGCGGTGAACGCCTTGAGCATGCCCTGCGTGCCGAGCATGTAGACATTGCCCGTCTCGGGGTCCACCGCCGGGCTGCTGGTGGCGTAGCGCAGATAGATCGTGTCCGAAAGGAAGTCCGTGTAGCGCTTCTCCCAAAGGAACTTGCCCGTCTCCGCGTCGTAGCAGCGCACGCCCTCCTGCAACTCCGCGCCCTCGCCGAGGTAGCCCATGATGTAGAGCTTGCCATTGGCGATGACCGGTGCGGACTGGCCCGGAAAGTCGGCCGTCCACAGCGGCTTCTTGGGATCAATGGCGGTCGGCAGGTTCTTCTCCGGGGAGGTGCCGTTCTGGTTGGGTCCGCGCCATGCGAGCCAGCCCTTGACGGCGGCGGGGGCAGGGAGCGCGAGCGAGAGGCCGACGGCGGCGGCGAGGAAGGAGGCAAGTTTCATGACTTCGGCCGGCTAAGTTGGACTGGCTAAGAGGCGGTTAAATTGGCAAACACACGCCGGGCCGCAACAAATTTTCTTCCCAGCGTTGGAGGGATTTTCCAGAGTGCGGTCCGGAAATCAACCAAATACTACGGACACGTATTATCCGCATACGCAGCATCCGACTTATGGCCGCCCGGCAGCATTCAACCCCCGCCTTGCCCATTGACTCGCCTGACCGCCGCCGGCTGCCGCCGCTGCTGCGCCGCGCCTGGTATGGGCTGAACCAGGCCTTCCGCCGCCGCATCGCCCACACCGGCGCGACCCCCGACCAGTTCACCGCCCTGCGCTGTCTGACCGAGGCCGACCCCAAGGGCATCACCCAAGGCGAGCTGACGCAGATGATGAGCAGCGACCCCAACACCATCGCCTCGCTCGTCGAGCGCATGGAAGCCGCTGGCTGGGTGGATCGCCGTCCACACGAGAAAGACCGCCGTGCCTACCGCATCCGCCTGAAGCCCGCGGGCAAGCAGCTCTATCAGGAGCTGCGCCAACTCGCCGTCGAGCTGCAGGCCAGCGTGCTGACCGTGCTGCCCGAGGCAAAACGCGAAGATTTCCTCACCCACCTTGCCGCCGTCGCCGACGCCTGCCGCGAAGCAGCCGAGCAGTCGCCCAATCGTGGCAAGTAAGGGGAGCGCGGCTGCCCAGGATTCGGAACGAACAAAGATTCCGGCGGTATTGAGTAGCACCTGTTGTCCGGCCCCAATCTTTGGGTTCTCACCGCGGCAGCATTTCGGACGTGAGGAAAACTCCCGTTGCTTTCGCCGGCGCGCTGACGAAACTTGCCGCGACTCAGGCCACCATGCGACCCCGGCAACAACTCGCGCGCAGCATTCTCCTCGCGCTGCTCTGGCTAACCGGATGGGTTGAAATCACAGCGGCTCCAGCAAGCACCAACCACTGGGCCTTCCAGCCGCTCATACCGCAACCAGTTCCCACCATCAAAGCCGGCTCCCGCGTCCGCAATCCCGTGGATGCCTTTGTGCTCGCGCGACTGGAGGCCACCGGGTTGACGCTCTCACCCGCCGCTCCGTCCCCTGCCCTGCTCCGCCGGCTTTCGTTCGACCTTACCGGGCTGCCGCCCACTGCGGAGCAAATCCAGCTTCCGGCATCCAGCATCCAGCATCGCATTGAGGAACTCCTCGCCTCACCGCAATTCGGCGAGCGCTGGGCGCGCTGGTGGCTCGACGCTGCCGGCTACGTGGACACTGTCACGCTCGACAACGACCCGGACAACCTGAAGGTGGCCCATGACAAGTGGCGCTACCGGGACTACGTCATCGCCTCGTTCAACGAGGACAAGCCGTTTGACCAGTTCCTGCGGGAGCAACTTGCCGGAGACGCCTTGTCCGACTGGCGCGACGTCGAATTGCTCGGCGAGCCAGCCCGCACGCAGCTCATCGCCACGGGCTTCCTGCGCGCCGCACCCGACGAAACCGAGATTGACGAGAGCAACACGCCCGACGTGCACCACGCTCTGGTGCAGGAAACCACCGAAATCGTGGCCGCGAACCTGCTCGGCCTCACGTTCAACTGTGCCCGCTGCCACGACCACAAATACGAGCCGGTCACGCAGCGCGATTACTTCAGTTTCCTTGCCCACTTCGCGCCCGCCTTCAACCCGCAGGCCTGGCTGCGGCCCAAGGACCGCGTGCTGGCCGACGTGCCCAAATCCGCACGACCCGCGCTGGCCCAGCAGAACATCGCGCTGGACGCCGAGGTGAATGCGCTCAAGCAGGAGCAGCAGGCCATCCGCGACCGCTACCGCGACGAAATTCTGGAGGCCCGTCTGCCCCGCGTGCCCGAAGCGATCCGCGCGGAGGCGAAGCTCGCCGCGCGCACGCCTTTCGAGAAACGCACCGAGGATCAACGCCGGCTCGTGGGCCGCTTCGAGCGCTTGCTGCGCGTGTCGCTGGAAGAGGCCAAGGCCGCGCTCCGTCCGGCGGACAAGGCCGAGTGGGAGCGGCTCGACCAGAAGATCGCCGCCGTCAACGCCCGCCGTCCCCAGCCGCCTCAGATCCACGTCGTCTTCGACTCGGACAAGCCCGCCGCCGTCCACATTCTACGCCGCGGCGAGTTCGATCAGCCGGCGGAGCCAGTGCAGCCCGCGCTGCCCGTGGTGCTACGCGCCGGCGGCTTCCAGCCGCCGTCCCTGAGCCCAGCGACGACTGCAAGTCGCCAGCACGAGCTAGCCACCAGCCCCCGCCTCGCCCTCGCCCAGAAGCTCACCACGCCGGACAGCCGCGCCGCCGCGCTGGTCGCCCGCGTGCTGATGAACCGCGTCTGGCAGCAGCTCTTCGGTCGCGGGCTGGTCGCCACCAGCGCGAACCTCGGCGTCTCCGGCGCGCGCCCCACGCACCCGGAACTGCTCGACTGGCTGGCCGGCGAGTTCATCCGCAACGGCTGGCGGCTCAAGCCATTGATCCGCCTCATCGTCACTTCGTCCACGTATCAACAAAGCAGTTCCGCCGCCGAGTCTGCGCTGGCCGTCCGCGCCCGGCAGGTCGATCCCGCGAATGACCTGCTCTGGCACCAGCGTCTGCGCCGGCTCGAATCCGAGATGGTCCGCGACGCGCTGCTCGCCACCAGCGGTGAGCTCGATGAGCGGATCGGCGGCCTGCCGGTCCTCACCGAGGTGCGGCCGGATGGCACCGTGGGCGTGGCCGCCAACAAGCTGGCGAGGCCCGAGGACGCCTTCCGCCGCAGCCTCTATCTGCTGCAACGCCGCACGTATCACCCCTCGCTGCTGGCCGCCTTCGATCAGCCGTTGCTCAATGCGAACTGCGTCCAGCGCACCACCTCGGCGACCGTGGGCCAGTCACTTGCGCTGCTCAACAATGGCTTCGTCACCGACCGCGCGTCCGCCCTCGCCCGCCGCGTCTGCGCCGCGCAGCCGGACACCGTCAGTCGGATTGACCTCGCATTCCGCCTCGCACTGGCGCGTCCGCCCAACGCGGACGAAACCCGCTGGTGCCACGACCTCGCCGAGCGCGAGGGGGTGCGGCTGCTGACGACCGGAACCAACCTTCAAGCCGCCCGCGAGGCCGCGCTCGCCCGCGTCTGCCACACCTTGTTGAACACGAGCGAATTCCTCTGCATCCCGTGAACGCGGCGAAGCCCAAATCCTGCCAAACGAACAGCATCCCCAGCGGAAGGGGAGCGAGCGTCACGGCCGGCCGCGAGGGTTTGGACTGCGCCAGTCCTCTGGCGCTTTTGCCAAGTGCGGCAAGGCGGCAGAGGACTGCCGCACTCCAAGACGCTGGCGCGCACCCCTCGCCCTGCTCCCGGCGTGACGTTCTCCGAGCCGGCGCACTCGGGTTCGGCGCGCTGGCGATGGACTTCATGCTGGCGCGGGATGCCGGAGCACGGGCCTCTCCCTTCGCGCCCAAACCCGCCGCGTTCAACCCGCCGGCCAAGTCCGTCATCTTCCTGACGCAAGTCGGCGGGCCAAGCCAGATGGACCTCTTTGATCCCAAGCCGATGTTGGGCAAGTTCGATGGCACCGTGCACAGCGAGCGCGTCGAGATGTTCCAGAAAGGCAGCGAAGCGAACCGTATTCTCGGCAGCCCGTGGCGGTTTCAGGCGCGTGGCCAGTGCGGCATGGACATCAGCGACGCATTGCCGCACCTCGCGGAACTGGCCGACGACCTGACACTCGTGCGCTCCATGCACAGCGAGCACAACAACCACGGCGAAGCGCTCGTGCTCCTGAGCACCGGGAAAATCTTCCTGGGCCGCCCTTCGCTCGGCTCGTGGGTGAGTTACGCGCTGGGCACGGAGAACCAGAACCTGCCCGCCTACGTAGTGCTGCGCGATCCCGAGGGTTACAGCACGCACGGCGCGCTGCTCTGGCAGAACGCGTGGCTGCCCGCGGTGCATCGCGGGACGGAATTCAGCACGCGCGGCGCGCCGGTGTTGAACCTGCAGCCCGCACAACCAGTCACGCCGGAGTCGCGCCGCGATCAGCTTGAGCTGCTGGCGAAGTTGAACCGCCGGCATCAGTCCGTATTTCCCCAAGAACCCGAGTTGGAAGCCCGCATTCGCAACTATGAGCTCGCGGCGCGGATGCAACTGGCGGCGACGGACGCCTTCAACCTTGAAGCCGAGAGCGCCGCCACGCGCCGGCTCTACGGTTTGGACGACGCCGTGACCCGCAGCTACGGGCTGCGCTGCCTGGCCGCGCGACGGCTGGTCGAAGCGGGCGTGCGCTTCGTGCAGGTGTTCACGCCCATCAAGCCGTTCATCCAGCCGTGGGATTCGCATCGCAACGTGGACACCGAGATTGCCGAGATCGCCGGGATGACCGACCTGCCGTCCGCCGCGCTCATCCGGGACTTGAAGGCGCGCGGGCTGCTCGACAACACGATTGTCATCTGGGCCGGCGAGTTTGGCCGCCAGCCCGTTTCGCAAAACGGCATGGGCCGCGACCACAACCGCCACGCCTTCTCGCTGCTGCTCGCGGGCGGCGGCTTCAAACGCGGCCACATCCACGGCGCGACGGACGACTTCGGCTACCGCGCGGTGAAAGACAAGGTGAGCGTGCCCGACCTGCATGCGACGCTGCTGCACCAGCTCGGCCTCGATCACACGCGCGTTGCCTTTCCGCACCACGGACGCAATGAGACGCTCACCGACGCCGAAGTCACCGGCGCGTGCGTCGTCCACGAACTGATCTCTTAAACCATGCAATTGACACTCCGCGAAATTGACCTGCCGCTGCGCCACGCGTTCACCATCGCTGTCGGCTCGATCAGCGTGCAGCGAAACTTGCTCGTCGCCTTGAACGACGGCGCACACACCGGCTACGGCGAAGGCGCATCCGGCTCCGCCTTCAAGGCCTTCACCGCCGCCGGGATGCGAGCCGACCTCGAAGCGGCCCAGCGGCACATTGAGGCCGAGCAGCTCGACGATCCTGCCGCGTTGTGGGATCGGCTGCTGCCCGTGCTGGGCCACAACCGCTTCGCCTTATGCGCGCTGGACGAGGCGGCGCATGACCTCTGGGGCAAGCAGCGCGGCTGGCCAGTTTGGAAGCTCTGGGGCCTCACGCAGCGCGGCGGTCCGTTGAGCAACTACACCATCGGCATCGCCGACGTGCCGACGATGGTGATGAAGATGTGCGAGTTCGACGGCTGGCCCATCTACAAGATCAAGCTCGGCACGCCGGATGACCTCGCAATCGTTCGCGAGCTGCGCAAGCACACCAACGCCACGTTCCGCGTGGATGCGAACTGCGCATGGTCGGTCGAGCAGACGCTGGCCTTGGCTCCGGAGTTGAAGGCGCTCGGCGTCGAGTTCATCGAGCAGCCGCTGCCCGCCGGAGAATGGGCCGGAATGAAGCGCCTCTTCGCCAAGTCGGCGCTGCCCATCATGGCCGACGAAAGCTGCCTTGTGCCCGAAGATGTGGACCGCTGCGTCGGCCACTTCCACGGCATCAACGTGAAACTGGTAAAGGCAGGCGGGCTTACACCCGCGCGCCGCATGATCCTGCGGGCCCGGGAACTTGGTCTCAAGACGATGGTCGGCTGCATGTGCGAGTCGAGCGTGGGCATCTCCGCCATTGCGCAGCTCCTGCCGCTGCTCGACTACGTGGACATGGATGGCGCGGTGCTCATCGCGAAGGACATCGCCAGCGGCGTGCGGGTGGAAAGAGGGCGGGCCATCTTCCCAGCTGAAAACGGCACCGGCGCGCAACTGCTGCCGGGGGCGATTTGAGGCAGAACGCCCCTCCCAAAAGCAAAGCGGCGGTCGCATGACCGCCGCTTCGCGTTTCAAACCGGGCTGTCCTTCGCTCAGGCTGCCGGGGCGCTGGCCGGGACTTCCTCGACGTTGGCCTGGAGCTGGAGGAAATCCAGCACCTTCCCAACGAGGATCTGCTCGTGGATTTCGCCGAAGCCGTTGCGCTCCTCCAGCTGCTTGATGAGCTTCTGGATGGGCATTTGGTATTGCTGCGCCATCCCCTGCACGCGCTCGAGGATCTCCTGCTGCTCGACTTTCACGCCTTCCTTCTCGGCGATGCGGTTGAGGAGGAACATGGCCTTCACGCGGTCCTTCGCGCTCGCGTTGGCATTGGCGAAGATGGCGTCCTTCTGCTGCTCGATGGCTTCCTTGGGGATGCCGCGCTGCTGGTTTTCCTGCACGATGTTGTAAACCACGCTGCGGGTCTCCTGCAGGACGATGGACTCGGGGAGATCGAAGTTCACCTTGCCCAGCAACGCCTGAATAATCTGGTCACGAACGGCCCGGCTGGCCTTGGTGTTGCGGTCGGCTTCGAGGTCGGTCTTGATGCCGGCGCGGAGTTTTTCCAAATTCTCGGCGCCGAAACCCTTGGCAAACTCGTCGTTCACTTCCGGCAGGAGGCGCTCCTTCACCTGCACAAGCTCGACCTCATAGACACCCTTCTTGCCGACAAGCTGGGCCGCGACGAAGTCCGCCGGGAAGTCCACGTTCACCGTGCGCTTCTCGCCGGCGTTCATGCCGTGAAGCTGCTCCGTGAAGCCCGGGATGAACTGGCCGGCCTCGCACCGGATCCAGAATGCCTTCTGCTCGGTGAGGCCGCGCGCGGTCGGCGCGGTCTCGGTGATGGGCTTGCCGTCGCAGGTGCCGGTGTAGTTCACCACGGCGATGTCGCCGGCGGCGAGCGGCCGCGCCACGTCCTTGTAGTCCGTGCGCTGCTCGCGCAGCACGCTGAGCGCCTTGTCCACGTCGGCATCGGTGACAACGACAGCCTCGCGCTTCACCTGGAGGCCCTTGTATTCGGGCAACTCGAACTCGGGCTGCGTCTCGACCGTGGCGGCGAATTGCAATGTCTGCCCGCGCCCAAACTGGATTTCCTCAATGTCAGGATAGACGGCGGCGCGGATCTTCTGCTGCTCGAGGGCCTTCTGGTAGGCGTCGGGGATCAGCTTGCGCTTGACCTCTTCCTCGATGCGGGAGCCGAAGTTCTTCACCACGAGATCGCGCGGGGCCTTGCCGGCGCGGAAGCCGGGAAGTTGGGCGTGGCGCTGAAATTCCTTGGTGACGGAGTCAAAGGCGGCATCCACGGCGGCGACGTCCAGTTCGACGCGGAGGAGCTTCTTGCAGGGACCGAGATGTTCGACGGTTACGTTCACGACAATTTCCGGGTTCAACACTTCACCGCGCGCTGCGGACACGAGCGCCCGCGGGCGGGGCAAAGAGCGGGCACCCTACGGACCTGCCAGCAGCCCGTCAAGCGCCGCGCGCCCAGCCAGCCGCTCGACTTCGCCACGGACCCGCAGCAAGCTCCGCGCATGAACTACTGGCTGGTGAAATCGGAGCCCGAGGCCTACTCATGGGCACAATTCGTCAAGGATGGCGGCACGGCTTGGACCGGCGTGCGGAACTTCGCCGCGCGCCTCAACCTGCGTGCCATGCGGCGCGGCGACCTCGTGTGCTTCTACCACAGTGTCACAGGCAAGGAGGTCGTCGGCCTCGCCAAAGTGACCAAGGAGGCGTATCCCGACCCGACGGCCAAGGAAGGCGACTGGTCCTGCGTGGACCTCGCGCCGGTCAAATCATTCGCCAAGCCCGTCTCGCTGGACACCATCAAGGCCGACCCGGTGCTGGCGAAGATCCCGCTCGTGCGCCAGTCGCGGCTCTCGGTCTCGGCGCTGACCCGGGCGCAATTTACCCATCTGCTCGAGCTGGCAGAGACCAAGCCCTAAGCCGTCCGGACACCTTATCGCAGCCGGATGTCGGGTGGCTGGGCCACATATTCCGCCACCGTCAGCGCTGCGTCCGGGTGGACACGGAGCAGCGAGGCCGGGCAAGCCGGCGTGACCGGCCCATGCAAGACGCGGCGCACGACGGCGCTTTGCCACGGGCGGTTGCAGTAGAACCGCAGCTTCCGCGACGCGAGTATTTCCCTCATCCCAACGGTCACGCAACGCGTCGGCACAACTTCGATGCCTCCGCCAACCGTCACCGAGTTGATTGTCCGCGTCTCGCGCGCCAAAGAGAGGACGCGGGTGGGCAAGGCTGCAAAGTTCTCGGCTGAAATAGTCTCACCGGGCTCCGGCGGCTCGTTGAATGCGATGTGACCATTGATGCCGATGCCGCCGAAAGTCACGTCCACGCCGCCGCGCGCGTCAATCAACCGCTGCACCGCGCCGCAATCCTGCGGGTCGGGGAAGACGCGGTGCTCCGGTCGCGGCGCGAGCACTGGGTCAAGCAGGCCGTAGAACGCCCGTTCCATGTAGCCGCGGAAACTCAACGGATGCGAAACGGGCACCCACGCATCGTCGTCCATGAGATACTCGTCCATGTTGATGAACACCGCGTCGCGCAGCGACAGCCGCGCCTCGTTCACCAGCCGCGCGAGGATGGGAAACTGGTCCACCGGTCCCACCGGCACGATGAACGTGCCGCCGCGCCCCGCCGCCTGCGCTGCGCGGGTCTCCGCCAGCAAGGTCCGCGCGAAGTCCTCCGCGATGCTCTCCATGTCGCCGAGGACGCGGACTTGGACGGGCGTGCCCTTGCCGAGTTCGGCGGCGGGAATGGAGAGGTAGAAATTCAAGGCTCCTTTCGAACTGGGGATGCAGGAAGTGACGCCAAGAATTTCTCGATCTGCCCGGGAGGCTGGAGCTTGAACTGCCAACCCTCGTTTTGGAACGCATCGTATTTGCCCGGCACTGTCAGCAAGCCGACCATACTGGTTTTGCCATTGTCGGCCTCAATCTGGGCACCTCCGAGCGCAATCATTTTCATCGGTAGCCACATTCTGCGTGATGAGCCCAACAGAGTGAAAAATTGGTCCGTTTGTTTGTTGTCCAAGTGGGCCTCCAAGGCGGTGATGGGAAGGTCAGTCGGTGCGAAGAACCTAAGTTTCACTGTCTTTACGGAGCCGCGTGCTGGGAATGGGCTAACCAGGAGAAGAGCAGCGCCAAGCAAGAGCAGCGCGAACGCAATTCCAAGCACGAGTCGGCGAGACATTTTCATGCAGTTTGCTGGCCGAACGCTCCCAAAGTCTGTGCATTGAGCGCTATCACCCTCATGTCATGCGCCCCGTCCTGCCGCGCGAACTCGTAGAACAGGTGCCACTGGCCGTTGGCGAACTTCGCGTCGAAGTAGCGCGCCGAACCGGTGGCGAACGGGCTGGTGACGAACGGCCCGCTCGGCGAGACGGAACGCCAGTCGCGCAGGCTGGTGGACACCGCGAGCGCGCACCGCTCCTCGTAGTTCTCCGCCTCGCTCGCGCTGCCGTCGTAGAAGGCGAGCCAGCGGTCGCCCACGCGCACCACGCTGTTGATGCGCCGGCAATACTTGTCCCACCCGGTCGCGTCCGGCTTCAGCACCACGCCCTGCCATTCCCAGTTGTCGAGGTCGCGTGAAATCGCAAGACCGGTGGCGGAGACACACTCGCCGGTGTTGAAAATGTCGAGCGTGCCGTGCGAGCCGGCGTTCGTGCGCGGCGTCGGCAGCGCGATGCTGAGGAAGAGATGATAAACGCCGTCCACTTCGAGAATCCACGGGTCCTTCACCCCTTCGAGGCCAAGCGGCGCGGCGGTGAAGATGACTTGGCGCTGCGCCGGGTCGAGCTGCTCGACCTTCGCCGCCTTCATCAACGCGGTGCACCAGCGGCCGTCCGCTGGGTCCACGTAGCTGGTGAAGTAGCGCCAAAGTCCGTCGCGTCCGCGATGCAACGCGCTGCGCTCGATGGACGCGGACTGGTATTGGTCCTTGCGGATCGTGAGCACATCGTCCCACTGCTTGAGGTCCGTGGAACGCGCGATTCGCACCTCACCGCCGCGGTCCGGCTGCACGCCGCGTGGGCGGCGGATGCGGTAGGTGAGATACCACGCGCGCTCCGACTCGTCGTAAAAAGCTCCCGGGCAGCCAACCCAGTAGCCGGCCGTGTTGCCCATCGGCTCGCGGATGACGGCGCCTTGGGCGAGGAGTTCGGAAGTCAGGACGGCGTTGCTCATGCCACGAGTTTAGGCCGCACCACTTCTGAGGCAAAGCGGGAATCCGCGCTCACAAGTCCAGCGGAAACACCGGCCGGCGAATGCGGCGGTAGGGCAGCGAGCGCACGTTGCTGGTGCAGGGGCCAGGCGTGTCCACCCACAGCATCCGCGCGGCGATGCCATCGTAAGCCCTGCGATGGGCGACGGCAGCCTTCACGCCGATGAAGGAAAAGTCTCGTGGCTCCAATCCCTGGCTGCGCCACTGCCCGAGGTCGAACGGCGGCGTCTTGCGACTGGTGAAAAGGATCGTCACTTCGCCGTGGCGCACGACGGCACACTGGCCCATGTCGAAGGCGTCACCGCACATCGAGGCAAGGTGGCTTTGCTTGTCCTCCAGCTTGAAGTGACCATCACGGAGCGAGATGAGTTCGACTTCGAGCGGCAGTGGGCCGGCATCCAGCCGGCTGCCCTTACCGCCGATGGGCAGTGTGACGCGCGCGCCAATGGGAAGCGGTGCAAGTTGCGCAACCGCCTGCGGGTCGTTGATGGCGATGGCGCAGTTGGGCAGGCGGTGTTTCAACATCGCGCGCAGCAGGCCGGTGCCATCGCCGGGCGCGCCGCCGCCGATGTTGTCCGAGGGCTCGACCAGCACGGTGAGGCCGGGCGGGGTGGGGACTAATTTTGCCAGCACTTCGTCCACGGGCGGCTCGGTGACGTTGCCAAGTTCCTTGGTGCGAACGGAGAGGGCAGAAAATTCGTCGAGCGCCGCGCGTGCGTCGGCATCGCTGCCAGTGGTGACGACGAGGAAGCTCACGCCGGTGTCGGACGTGTCCGCAAAGGAGAAGCCGGCGACGACGCTGGCGGACCAAATGCCCGAATCGCCGGACTCAATGCGCCGGGCGAGCGCTTCCAATCCGCGCATCGGCTCGCTGGCGGTGCCGGTGCCGGTGGGCGGCCAGACGATGGGCACTTGCGCGAATGCGATCCGCGGAACTTCGCGAGTCGTGAGGCAGCGTTGCAGCAGGCCGGCGGCGCGCAAGGCGGACTCACGGCCGTCGGTATGCGGGTTTTCGCGGTAAGCGACGAGGCAGTTCGCATGGCGGCCCATCGCGGGGGAAAAGTTCGCGTGCAGGTCAAAGACGCCGAAGACCGGCACGTTCGCTGCGCCGGGCAATGCGCGGAGCCGGCCGAGCAACTCACCCTCCACGTCCGGCAGCATTTCGGAAACCATCGCGCCATGCAGCACAAGGAAAATGCCGTCCACGCCGCGCTTCAGCTCCGGCTCGGCCCGCTGGCGGAACTCGCGCCAGAAGGTCTCCACCACCTCGTCCTTCACCGTTGCACTCGGCGAGGCGCGAAAGTCGGCGGTCGGCAGCACGGTCCAGCCGAAGCCCTTCGCCGCTTCCAGCACGCCGCCGAGCGGGGAGGCGTCGCCGGTGCAGGCGAGCAGTTCATCGCCGAGGCGCACCTCGAAGTCCGCGAGGCCAGTGCGGCCTTCGAGAAAGGTGTGCGTCTCGTGGAAGAGGCCGGCAAGCAGGACGCGCATGAAAGGAGGGTTTTAGCCGCGAAAGGGCGCAGAGAACACAAAGAGGAAGCGAGGCTGAGGAAAGCAATTCACTTTGCGTCCTTTGTGTTCTTTCGCGGCTGATTCAGAGAATCCCATATTTGCGGAAGGCTTCGCCGACGGGCATGCCGCCGGCGAGGGCGGCACGGACGAGGTTTTCGCCGGAGACTTTTTCCTGCGCGAGACGGACGGCTTCGGCGGCAACTTCCTGTGGAATGATGACCACGCCGTCTTCGTCGCCGAGCAGCCAGTCGCCGAACCGGGCGCGGACGCCGCCGATGCTGATGGGCTCGCCGACGGTGATGACATCGAGGCGACCCTTGCTGTCGCCAGGGTGCCAGCCGATGCCATAGACGGGAAAATTCAGGTCCTTAATTTTCCACATGTCGCGCGTGCAAGCGGTCATCACGACGCCGCGCGCGCCTTTGGCGAGGCACGCGGTGGTGAGCAACTCGCCCCAGAAGGCGCAGGTCTGGTCCTCCGCCGCGTCCACTACCAGCACGTCACCGCGCGCGAGCGCGTCCACGGCGGCGATTTCAAGTTCGTAAGGCTTGGCGGGAATCTTGTAGGTCATGCGCGCCGCCGCTGGGAAGACGCGGCCGCAAACCTTCTTCGCCGGCGTGAGCGGGCGGATGTGCGCGGGCAACGCCTGATGCCGGTAGCCAAGCGAATCCAGCACGTCGGCAAGGACGGCGGAATAGAGCGGCTCGAGGGCGGCGGTGAAGTCGGTGGAAACCAGGGATGACTTTTTCATGGAGGAGTTAAACCACTAGGTGACACTGACCGGCACTCTAGTCAAAATTCTGTGAGTGCGGCGACATAGGAACCCGAAAACAGGAATGAGATGCACAGTCTCAACAATCCCGAGTCACGATGATGTCGGTCCATTCCTTTGTCCAAACCTCTGGAAACACATCGCGAAAGTGGTCATGTCCGTAGTCTCGTCCGTGTTTTTCCATCCTTGCCGCCGCCATTTCCAAAAACCTTGCAATCATGAGCAACTCCTCTGGCGTTGCTGAAAATGTGACCTCCCTCATCTCGAGCAAACCATCACTCAGCTTTCTCTTCTGGTATCCAAATGACTTCATAACTTGGGTGGTGGCGCAGCGAATTCTGTCAGTTCAAGGTTTTGGCTCCAGCTTCGCACGCTTCGCGCTCCACTCGTAAGTGCGCTCGATGGGCGCGGTGCCGGAGACGATTTTACCGGTGATTTTGTCCCCGGTGACTTTCCCGCTGCAGCGCGAGGTGAACTTCACGCCGCCATACTCGCGCGGGATTTCAAAGGTGAGCTGGCCGTCCTTGAACTGGCCTTTCTCAATCGCCGTTTTCAGGTCCTGCACCAGGACGAATCCGGTGACTTTTTCGCCTTCCTGTTTCAACTCAGCGGTGAAGTCCAGCGCGGTGTCGAGCGAGACTTCGAGCGTGTAAATCCACTTGCCGGTGACGGCGTTGGTCGTGGCGGCGGACTTCTCCAGCTTGTCAGCAGCGACGCCGAGGTGGGCTCCCAGCAAGCACACGACGAGCGCCAGCAGTTGTGGGGGAAGAAAGGAAATAAGGTGATGCACGCGGCGACTCAATCGGCCCGGCGGGGGCTTGTCAAGCGACCGGCAGATCACCAATAGCCGACGATGCTGTTGTCCGGCGTGGCCGGATTGGCTCCGCGCCACAATACATTGCGCGGTTTCATGTCCACCATCTTCCGCCACTGAGCCGAGCCATCAGGCAAAGCTACATTGCCGCCCGCTGCACGAATGGCCTCAGGTTCCACACTCGCAGGTGAACCGGGTGCGCTGAAGACAGGCCCAGTGCCCCCGTGCGGTGCAGAAGTTGGGCCTTGCCCGGCTGGTGGATTGGCAGTGCCTCGTTCCGTTATATCCGCACCCAGCACATGATGCGGGCCAGTGTCTTGCACGAACTTGGGACTGTCCCACGGCGAGGTTGTGGGCCGGGCATAGGTTGCATCGCGGTTCCGGTTATCATCTTGGGTGGGGTAGCCCCAAAGGTTGTAGTAGCCGATGCGCCAGCCATTGCCAGCCTGATAGCTCACCCAGTTCTTCTTGTTGGGGCAGGATAGTGAATTGGTCACGTTGAAGCCCGAACGCAAGAATGCGTTGGTGAAAGTCTGCGAGTTGACGAAGGAGGCGTGGTAGGTCGGTGTGGCGTTGTCGCGCGCACCACTGGGATACCGGTCCCCATTGTCACTGGCGTAGATGTTCATGGCCAGGCCGATTTGCTTCATGTTGTTAAGGCACATCGTGCGCTTAGCCTTCTCCTTCGCCCCGGCCAGCGCGGGCAGGAGCATCCCGGCCAGAATCGCGATGATTGCGATGACGACGAGCAGTTCGATGAGCGTGAAGCCAGCGGCGCGGGAGCGGAACGGATTACGGCCAGTGTTCATAGCGGTTCAGGTGGTCATCCGAACCTACCTACCAGACCCCTTGGGTCAATGCGGGATTTTGGCTGGGTGCCAGCGCTGCGCTACTTCTTCTTCGCTTTGGCTTTCGGCTCGGTTGTAACTGTCGCGGGCACCATGGCAGGCCGAGCTGCGGCGTGCTTCTCCAAAAGCGCTCTCGCTTGATCAAGCGAGACCTTCGTGGCCAGCGGGAAGCCGAGCGTGTCGCCGTTGGGCTTGAAGCCCCCACCGTCCACGTCGCACCAGATTGGATTGTGATAGGCAATGGGCTTGATCTTGGCCTGCGCGCTGGTGCCGTAGCCGGTCTTCAAATCAAAGTTCTCGCCGGCCGCCACCACGATCAGATGCGCGTCCTCGGCGAGCGGCACGTCAATCACGCGGTCGAACTTGACCACGCCGTTCGCGAACCAGTCCGGGTGCGATGCGCGCGTGAAGTTCAGCTTCGGCTCCTGCCGGCCATTCACGAGCACCTGAACGCGGTCGATGTCGATCCAGTCCGTGCATTGCACGCGGACCTTGAGCTTCACACCGCCGGTCGCGCGCACGGTGCCGCCGGGCAGCGTGCCGTCGTCGGTCTGCACTTGGAGGAACGGCCCGGTGGTGAGGTAGCTGCGGCCTTCCTTCGCGTGGCGGCTGTTCTCGCGCCAGTCAATCTTCGCCGGCTCGTCGCTCGCGCTGGGCATATACATGCGCCAGCCACCGACGCCATTGCCGTAAACCGAGTGCGCGTCGCACACGGCCACACCGACGTAGCGATGGCCTTTGTTGAGGAGCTGCAACCAGACAAACTCGCGTTGCGACCGCACGGTGTCGCGACCGGTTTTGGAATCCTTCGCCACGGTAAACGGCACGCCGCTCAAGATGCTGCTCATGCCGTAGTTCTCCGTCTCCACGCCATCAATCATCAGCGGCAGACCAATGAAGCCGCCGTCCGCGCGCCCGTCGCCATCGCGGTCCGTGAAGTTCGCGACCATGTCGGGATGGTTGATTTGAATCCACCGCGCGGGCTCGGGCTTTTGGAAGTCGCGCAGCGTCGCCGCCGTGATGCGCGGGTCGGGGCTCCAGACGGGCGCACCGTTGTCCTGCGTGAGCGGGATGGGGTCGAAGGGGAAGGAGTTGAAGTGCGCCGCGCTGCCGGTCAGCTCGATGCCCGCGATGGTCTGCAAGTGGTTCGTCAGCCCGAGGCGGACGATGTGCGGTCGCCAGTCGTAGAAGCGGTTGTGCTCCGTGGTGGGCGCGAACTCGATGCCCTCGGCGACGAGGTTGATGAGGCGATCGTCGGTGCCGCAGGTGTTGTCGCCGCTGGGCGTGGAGTGGTTGTGATAGTCGGCACTCACCCAGCCGCGCGTATCCACGAGGCGCTTCAGCGTGCCCTTCACCGTCGCCGTCTGGCCGGCGGCGAGCTTCACGGTCTGGCGCAAGTGCCCGAACTCAATGCCGCGCGTAACGATGACCTCGTAATCACCGGGCGGCAGCGGCTGGCGGAACTGGCCGTTGGCCGAGTGATACTGGTCCACGCAACCAGCGGCGCGGTTTTGCGGGCCGAGGTTGGGAACCTTCGTGCCGTTGACGCCGATGAACTGGGCTTTGCAGGGTATGGGCTGGCCGTTCTCGCCGCGGATGTCGAAGGCGATGGCGGATTGCGCCTTCAGCACCGCGCTGAACTTCGCCGCTTGGCCAATCGTGACGTTGACTTTGGCCACCGTCGCCTCGCGACCGAGGTCGGCAATTTCGAGTTCCTGTTCACCCGCAGCGAGCCAGAGGCTGACTTCACCCGCCGCGGTCGGATACGCCGCCGGTCGGTTCGTGGAAGCGCCCGGCGCGACCGCCGTCACGATGCGCGCGGTGGCGATGGCTTTGCCCGCGCTGTCCTTCACTGTGCCGCTTACAACGCCGCCAGCTTCGCCGCGAAACGCCTTCACCACGCCCACCGCCTGCAACGGCGACGTGCCGACCGCGACGAACCGCGCGAAGGATATTTCCTGACCGGGCTTGAGTTCGAGTTCCGTCGGCGGGGCTTTCATCCCATCGCGTTCCACCCACGCCCGCGCGTAACCCGCCTTGTCCGCCGGGTCCACGGCGTCGGCCCACGCGATGTCGCCCGCCGTGCCGGTGCTGGTGAACGTCACCCAGCGATCGTCCACCGTGCCCTTGCGCACGTCCTTGCCGGCGTTGCGGTAGGTGGTGACGACGAGCACGCCCTGCCAGCCGTCGCGCAGGCGATACTCATGCCGTTTGTAGAGGCCACCGTTGTTGGGCGAGGTGACGACGGTTTCGATAACCGCTTCGCCGTCCTTGCCATCCTTGGCCACGCGCACCCACGAGACCGGCCCCTGCTGGCCGCTGGGCGAGAAGCAGGTGAGCTGGTCGTTCTGCGCGCCGCGCAGCGTGAGGTCGTAGAGGCAGCCGGGGGAAATGCCGTTGGTGCCGTAGAAGGTGCTCATGTTCGCGCGGCGCAGCGGGAGGTTCGCGGAGATGACGGCCTCGACCTTGTCATTGCGCAGCACGAAGTCGCCAATGATCCCGTCGGCCTCCTTGCCGCGCGGGAGTTGGTCCTTGTTGTCCGGGCCGATTTCAAACGCCTCTGGGGCGGCAAGCAGCGGGATGACGAGCGTGGGCAGGGCGAAGACGACGGCAAGCAGACGGCGTGCGGGTTGCATGGAGCGCATGATGGGGGTCTTTGACTTGCGAGGCAATGCGCGGCTTCGACACGATGTTCCCCTGCCCCGCCGCGCCAAGACGCGCCGGCCGGCTCACAGCGCAGTCACGCGCACGGACACTTCGAGCGAGCGTTCGGTGCTGCCAACGTAGTGACCGCTGATGGGCGCCACGTCCGCGTAATCACGGCCGACGGCGATCTTCACGTAGGTCTCGCCGGGCTGGCTGTTGTGCGTCGGGTCGAGCGCGCGCCAGCCAATGCCGGGGATGAGCACCTCCACCCAGGCGTGCGTGGCGCTGGCCGTCTCGGTGGCGAGGTATCCGCTCACATAGCAGGCGGGGATTTTCACCGCGCGGCACAGGCCGAGCAGCACGTGGGCGAAGTCCTGGCATACGCCTCGCCGTTGCGCCAGCACGTCCTTCATGTGGGTGTGAACGTGGGTTGAGGCCGGTTCGTATTTCAGATGCATGTGCACGAAGCGCATCAGCACGAGCACCGCCTGCCAGGTGTCCTGCGTGTCGCCCAGGGCGTCGAGCGCTAGCCGCCACGTCTCGGGCGAATTGTCCACGAAGCGGCTGGGTTGCAGAAAATCGTAGGCTCGCTCCCAGCGCAGCGCCTGCGCGATGCGCGCCAAGGGGAAGGGCGTTGCGTCCACCGCAAGCCCCGGGCCGGGCCGCGTCGTCACGCGCGCGAGGCTCTCGACCGTGAGCGAGGTGTGCGGCTCGGGGATTTCAAAATGGTGGATGGTGTTGAGGTAAAAGTCCGCGTAGTGGCGCAACCGCGCGGCCGGCAGCACCTTGAGCAGGAAAGAGTCGACCGTCTGCTGCTCGTTGGCCTGTGGCTGGAGCCGGACTTCGTTAAAGCTGTCGCGGACCGGCGCGGCGTAGTTGAAGCGCGTGCGATGGAGAATTTCCCACTTCATGCTGGCTAAGGTTTCCGGCCTAGACCGGGGCGACATCCACCGAAACACTCACGACGTGCTCGCCCCCGCCCGTGAGGATGCCGCTGATGGGGCTGACATCCCCGAAGTCGCGCCCGTAGGCCACGGTGATGTGTTCGTCGGTCGGCAGCAGATCGTTGGTGGGGTCGAAGTCCACCCAGCCGAGGTCCGGACAGAAAGCGGAGAACCACGCGTGCGACGCATCCGCCCCCACCAGCCGCTCCTTGCCCTCGGGTGGACGCGTGCGGAGGTAGCCGCTGACATAACGCGCCGGCAGCCCCAGCGAACGCAGGGCGGCGATGGCCAGATGCGCAAAGTCCTGACACACGCCGCGCCGGTGCGCGATGACGTCGGCCAGCGGGGTGGCCACCGTGGTGGCGACAGGATCGTAGGTGAAATCCCGGTTGATGCGGCGGTTGAGGTCCGCCACGGCATGCAGCAGCGGCGTGCCGGCCGCAAAACTCGCCCGTGCATAGTCGGCCAGCTCACGCATCGCGGGCGCACCCGGCGAGTCAAAGCAGAACTGATAGGGCTCCGCGACGGTCGGCGAAACGGGGTCGGAGAACAGCGTCACCACCTGCTCCCACGGCGGCGAAAGCAGCGTGGCCGGCGGCGTCGCGGCCGCCACGCTCACCCGGCTTTCGGCCGTGACTTCGAGGCGCTGGTGCAGCTCCTGGATGCTGAAGAAACAGACGTGATTCCCAAAGTAGTCCGTGCGCAGCTTGCGGGCGGGGGGCTCGGGCGCGATGCGCAGGTCAAAATCAAGCCGCTGCTGCTGGGCCAGGGAGCGCGGCTTCACGCGGGCCGCGTGGTGCGACACCGTGACCGGCTCGCTGTAGTCGTAGGTGGTCCGATGGATGATGCGGTAGTTCACGCCGCCCCTCCGTGGTCGGTCCGCGAGATTGCGGAATGGGCGAAATAGCTCACGGCGATCGCGTCGCTCAACCGCGGCAGGTCGCGCAACGTGGCGCTGATGACCGTGCCGGCCTCGGAATCGTGCCAGCCGCCGGAGAGCGTGTTCAGTTCGCGCGGATCCAGCAGGCGAAGACGCGTGAGCCCCTCGATCAGGACACGTTCTCCGGCCGTCGGCAAAGCGCTGTCGCGCTCCTGCGGCAGCCGGGCGAAGTGCTTCTCCAACTGCGCGAGCTGGAAGAGCAGCGACCGCGGATTTGTGTCGTCCAACAACACCAGGTCATAAACGGCAGCGATGTTGGGCAGGAGATTGTAGCGCGAGCGGTAGGTGATGGCGCAGTCGCACACATCCAGCACGGTCTCAAGGACGCTGGGGTTGTCCGCTTCGGGCGAGCGCAGGGCGTTTTCCAGAAATGCGCACAAATAAACGCCCCGCTCTATGCGCCGGCCCATGTCGAGGAACCGCCAGCCGTGCGCGCGGGTCATGTTCTCGCGGGCGAGGCCGCTGAAGGCTGCGAGCGAAAGCATCGCCTGGTGGAGAATGCCCACGGCATCCCCGGAGAGCATCAGGCTGGAGGCAGGGCGCGAGAGCGTGTCATCAAGCGAACTGAGCACGCGCCAGACCTCGTTGGAGGTGCGGTCGCGCACGAGCATGGCCAGGCGCTGCAGGTTTTCCGCGATGCGCCGCAGGCTGCCGGGCCGGGCCGGATCGAAGATGGCCGCCAGCAGGTCCGCCTCCAGCGCCTCAGGGTTGGCGCGAATCTCGCGACCGGCGTCCCCGGGCGTCAGTTGCCCCAGTGTCCCGAGCGTCCGCAGCAATGGCTCCAGAAACGGCAGCGAACCAGCGGCCGCCTCCGGTCCAAAGCGCACCAGCGCCGCACGCAGCATCCGCGCGGTGAAATCCGCGCGCTCGGCATAACGGCCCAGCCAGAAGAAGTTGTCCGCCATGCGGCTGGGCAGGTTGTTGCCCACGCGGCGCAGCTCGATCGCCCGGCCCCGCGTGCTCAGGAGCGACATCGGTTCGACCGGTCCATCGCTCAGGACCCACGTATCCATGCTCGCCCCGCCCCGCTGCATCGAGACAAACCGCCCGCTGGACTCGCTGGCCACGCGCGTGAGGCCGCCGGGCATGAGCTGCCAGCCGCCTTCCGTGGCCACGAGGTAAACGCGCAGCGCCACCGGGCGCGCCGTCAGTCCTTGCTCGCCCCAGGCGGGTGCGACGGACAGGACGACACGTTCCTGCGCAACGTATTGATGAGGCTGGAAGCGGATCGCGTCCGCCAGTTGCCCGCGTTCGGCCGCCGTCAGCCCGCGCTCGGGATTCGAGCCCTGACGCCGGCTGCGGAAAGCCGGCTTCACAAACAGCTCGTCGAAGTGGTCCAAAACGTATTTGCGCGCGGACTCCTGGCCGCACCACCAAGTGGCGATGGACGGCAGCTTAAGATCCTCGCCCAGCAGGTGCCGGCAGAGACCCGGCAGGAAGCCGAGGAAAGCGGGCTGTTGCAGCAGGCCGCTGCCCAGGGCGTTGGTCACCGTGACATTGCCCGCGCGCAATGCCTCAACGAGGCCCGGCACGCCGAGCATCGAGTCGTTGCGGAGTTCGAGCGGATCACAGAACTCGTCATCCACCCGGCGCAGAATCACGTCCACCGGTTCCAGGCCGGACAGCGTTTTCAGATACACGCGGTCGTCGCGCACCGTGAGGTCCTGGCCTTCGACCAGCATGTAGCCGAGGTAACGGGCGAGGTAAGCCTGCTCGAAGTAGGTCTCGTTGTAAGGTCCCGGCGTGAGCAGCACGACGCGCGGATTGTCCGTATGGCGCGCGGCCAGGTGCGCGAGGGAATTGCGCACTTCACGGAAGAAACCGGCGAGCCGCTGCACGTGCCCGTCACGAAAAGGTTCAGGCAGCAGGCGCGAGGTGATGAGCCGGTTCGCCAACGCATAGCCCGCGCCGGTCGGGATGTTCGTGCGGTCGGAGACGACCCACCACTGGCCATCCGGAGAACGGGCGAGGTCGGCGGCGTAAAAATGCAGGTAGGTTTCGCGCGGCGGCCTGATGCCGTGGCACGGCCGCAGGAAATCCGGCTGCCCAAGCACCAGCGCAGGCGGCAGCCGGCCGGAGCGGATGAGTTCCTGCGGGCCATAACAATCGGCCAGGACATGGTTCAGCAGCGTCGCGCGCTGGATGAGCGCGGCTTCGAGCGAACGCCATTCCTCGGCCGCGAGCACGAACGGCACGGGGTCCAGCTGCCAGGGGCGCTCCATGCCGCGGGGGTCACCGTAGACGTTGTAGGTGATGCCGCCCTCGTGCAGGAGCCGGCGGCACGTGTCCGCCCGGCGACGCAGTTCCACCGGCCCGAGTGCTTCCAGGTGCTCCAGCAGCGGCAGATAATGCGCTTGCGGTTCGCCCGCCGACGACAGCAGCTCATCGAACGCTCCCTTGACCGGCGCGTAGTTCGCCAGCAAGTCGAAGCGGCGCTGGGCAGTTGCTGGCGCGGCAGTTTCGCTCATTGTGCTCGCGCAAAGTAACGCGGTGGTTCGGCCGAGGCGAGCGCGGAAGTCAGACGTCGCTTACACATTTCGCAAGTCGAGCGTGAACGGGAACTCCGGATTTATCTTCGCGGGCGCGACCGTGAATTTGCCCTGCGAATGGCCGTTGCGGAAGAAGCGCGCCAAGCGACGCGACTCGGCTTCGTAGCTGTTGATCGGGAACACGTCGTAGTTGCGGCCGCCCGGATGCGCGACGTGGTAGGTGCAACCGCCCAGGCTGCGACCGTTCCACGTGTCCACGACATCAAATACGAGCGGCGTGTGAACGCCAATTGTCGGCTGCAAACATTCCGGTGGCTGCCACGCGCGATAGCGGACGCCCGCGACGAATTCGCCGTTCGTGCCGGTCGTTTGCAACGGCAGTCGATAGCCGCCGACGGTGATCGCGAAACGATCGCCGGTGAGGCCCTGCGCTTTGACCTGCAATCGTTCCACCGATGAATCGACGTAGCGCACCGTGCCGCCGCCGCCGGGTTCTTCGCCGAGGACGTGCCACGGTTCGAGCGCGGTGCGGAGTTCGATGTTGATGTCGCGTTGGGCGAGATCGCCGATGAAAGGAAAGCGAAACTCGAAGTGCGGCGCGAACCAGTCGAACTCGAACGGATAACCGGCGTCGCGCAGATCGCGGATGACGTCCTTGAAATCCGTCTCGCAGAAGTGCGGCAACATCCAGCGGTCGTGGATGTCCGTGCCCCAGCGAACCAGATTGTTTTTGTAAGGCTCGTTCCAGAACTTCGCGACGAGACCGCGCAGCAACAGATGTTGCGCGAGGCTCATGCGCGAGTGCGGCGGCATTTCGAACGCGCGCATCTCAACGAGACCCAGCCGGCCCGCGCTGCTTTCGGGCGCGTAGAGTTTGTCGATGGAAAACTCCGAGCGATGCGTGTTGCCGCTGGCGTCTATGAGCAGGTTGCGGAACAACCGATCGCAGAGCCACGGCGGCGTGTAGCCGAACGTCTTGGTGTTGCGTTCGAGTTCCTTGAACGCGACTTCGAGTTCGTAAAGCGAGTCGTTGCGAGCCTCGTCGATGCGCGGCGCTTGCGAGGTCGGGCCGATGAACAAACCGCTGAACAGCCAGCTCAACGACGGATGATTTTGCCAGTAGCTGAGGAGCGAGCGCAGCAGATCGGGGCGACGCAGCACCGGCGAGTCGCCGGGCGTTTCGCCGCCGATGATGATGTGATTGCCGCCGCCCGTGCCGGTGTGGCGGCCGTCGAGCATGAATTTTTCCGTGCCGAGACGCGTGAGGCGCGCTTCCTCGTAAAGCACGGTCGTGCGTTCGACGAGTTCGTCCCACGATTTGCTCGGATGCAAATTCACTTCGATGACGCCGGGGTCGGGCGTCACGGCGAGTTTGTTCAGACGCGGATCGCGCGGCGGTGTTTCGCCTTCAATGATGATGGGCGTGCCCAGCTCGGTGACGGCGGTTTCGATGCCGGCGACCAGATCGAGATAATCTTCCGTGGTCGCGACCGGCGGCATGAAGACGTGCAAGCGTCCGTCGCGCGGCTCAACGCACAGCGCGGTGCGAACGATCCACGGCGCGCTCTGGCCCTGGACCGGACGACGATTCGGGTCGGTTTCAAATTCCGGCAACGGCGGCAGTTCAATGCGTTCTTCCTCGAGTTCGCCGAGTTCCTGCGCGCGTTGGCCTGGGCCGTAGCCGACGGGCATCGGCGCGCCGCCTTTGCGCCGGATGAAATGCTGGCCGGTGCTCTCGGGCTTGCGGACTTTGTAAGGAAATTCCTTCGGCAGCTTTGGCAAATCCGGGTTCGAAGGATCTTGCTGATGCAGCCACGGAAATTCTTTTTCCGCCACCCACGGAATGGAATCAAGCGGCAGGCGCAGGCCCATCGCGGAATCGCCGGGGATGAGCCAGAGCGTGTCGTCATCACGCAAGAACCACGCGCCGGACATCCAGCCGAGTTGGTTGCCGTAGTAACAACGCTTGATCGGTAGCGCGTAGCCGACGACTTCGCCGAGGCCCTTCTGGAAAATGCGCGCGATGCGCTCCCGTTCGAGCTTGTCCTTGAGATTGGATTTTTCCGGCGTGACATTCGACGGCAGGCGACGTTCCTTCCACGTGTAGTAGAAAGCGTCTTCGTAGCCGGGGATCATGTATTTCGGATCAGCGCCGACAACGCGCGAGATGCGTTCGAGCAACGCCTTCGCGTCCTTCGCGCCGTGACCGTAATTCTTCGATTCATCGGCGATGAGCGAATCGTCCCTCCAGATCGGCACGCCGTCCTTGCGCCAATAACAACCAAGCGCGTAACGCGGCAGTTGCTCGCCGGGATACCATTTGCCCTGGCCGTAATGCAGCAGCGAGCCGGGCGCGAACTTGAGACGCAAACGCTTGATGAGTTCGCCGGACAACTGACGTTTCTTCGGCGAAACCGCGGTGAAATTCCATTCCGGACCGTCCGGGTCGTCGATGGAAACAAACGTCGGTTCGCCACCCATCGTGAGGCGCACATCGCCTTTCTTGAGATCGGCGTCGATGGCGTGACCAAGCGATTCGATCTTGCTCCATTGCTCGTCGGTGTAAGGGAGCGTGACGCGCGGCGATTCGAAAATGCGCGTCACCTTCATGTCGTGAGCGAACTCCGTTTCGCACTCGTCGATCAACCCGCTGATGGGCGCGGCGCTCGTGGGATCAGGCGTCGCCGCGAGCGGAATGTGACCTTCGCCCGCGAGCAAACCGGACGTCGGATCGAGCCCGATCCAGCCTGCGCCGGGCAGATACACTTCCGTCCACGCGTGGAGATCGGTGAAATCCTTTTCCGTGCCGCTCGGACCATCGAGCGATTTCACGTCGGCCTTGAGCTGGATCAAATAACCGCTGACGAACCGCGCGGCGAGACCACAGTGCCGCATCAATTGCACGAGCAACCACGCCGAGTCGCGACACGAACCGCTCGAAAGCTGAAGCGTTTCCTCGGGCGTTTGCACGCCGGGTTCGAGGCGGATGGTGTAGCTGACGTCCTTCCAAAGTTTCTGGTTGATGCCGACGAGGAAGTCGATGGTGCGCGGCTTGGTTTCTTCGCCGGGCTTGGCGTTTTTGATCGTGAACAGCTCGCGTTTCACGTCGCCGAGATACTTGGCGAACTGCGGCGTGGCGCTGGCCTTCAGCCGGAACGGCGCGAGTTCGTGATCAAGCACGTGATCGTATTCGAACGGGAAACGTTCCGCCTGTGGTTCGAGAAAGAAGTCGAACGGATTCAGCACCGCCATCTCCGCGACGAGATCCACCTCGACACAAAACTCCTTCGTTTTCTCCGGAAACACGAGGCGCGCGTTCCAGTTGGACTGCGGGTCTTGCTGCCAGTTGATGAAGTGCTTATCGGGCGTGACCTTCAGCGAATAGCTGAGGATGCGCGTGCGCGAATGCGGCGCGGGCCGCAACCGGATGACCTGCGGGCCGAGGTTGATGAGCCGGTCATATTTGTAGTGCGTCTTGTGGTGGAGCGCGACGTGGATGGCCATTGGGTATTACGTTCAGTGGTTGGTGATTAGCCGGGAGTGTGCGATTCGCGGCACACAAATTACCAATCACTTGCATTGCTGCTGCTGTTCCTCCTGCTGCACATAGACCTGCTCGTCCACGACGGCGAAGGACTGGAAGAAATAGGCGTTGAAGAGCGCGTCGCCAATGGCGTTGAGCTTGAACTGGAACTGGTCGAGATACAGGTGCAGGCCTTGAGCGAAGATATCCTCGACGGTGCTGAACTGCAGCTCGGCGTCCAGCCGGCCGGCGAGCTTCTCCGCCTCGTTCGAGAAGCGGCCCAAAGGCACGCCGGAAATGCGGCGCAGAGCGTGGTGCAATTCCTTGATGCAAAACCGGGCCGAGCGCGGAAAGTCCTCGTTGAGGAGAAGGAATTCAGCCACCAGCCTCGGATGCACCTCGGCGCTATGGATGGACTTGTAGGCGTCCCACGCGCTGCAGGAGCGGAGGATGGCAGACCATTCCAAGGCCTCGGTCTGGCTCACGGCACCGGGCAGGCCACGCTCGGGAAGCGTGTGGTAGCGGAGGTCCAGGATGCGCGAGGTTTTGTCCGCCCGTTCAAGGAACTTGCCGGCCTCGCTGAAGTTCCAGCCCTCGTTGCGGATGGAGGTCGCACGCGTAAGGCCGATGAGCGTGAGCGACGACGCCTTGACCTGCTGGAAGAAATCGGTGGGGCTTTCCTTCCACACCTGCCGTGCCTGCGGAGAGCGCACGAACAGGTAAAGGCGGTTGAGCTCCTCCCAGATCTCGCTGGTGATCTGGTCACGCACCATGCGGGCGTTTTCACGTGCCTGGCAGATGGACGAGACGAGGGAGTTCGGGTTCTCCAACTGGAACACGAGAAATTCGGTGACGTTCTTGCCGGTGGCCTTCTTGTGTAGCGCGAGAAAGGCCGCTTCGTCGCCCGTGCTCTGAACGATGGGCATCCAGTGGTCGGCGAGGCGCTGGTCGTTGAGGTTGCGGAAGTCCAGTAGGAGCTGGAGGTTCACGTCCACGATGCGCGCGATGTTTTCGGCGCGCTCGATGTAACGAGCCATCCAGTAGAGGCAGTTGGCGACGCGGCTTAACATGAGGAGTTACCAGTATTCAGCATTAGGTCTTCATTCATCGCCGTAGAGCACCCAGGTATCCTTGCTGCCCCCGCCCTGCGAGGAATTGACGACGAGCGAGCCTTTCCGCAGGGCAACGCGGGTGAGGCCGCCGGGGACGATGACAATCTTTTCCCCGTAGAGAATGAACGGGCGCAGGTCAATGTGCCGGCCCTCGAACTTCTCGCCGTCCACCTGTGTCGGATGGCGCGAGAGGGAAATCATCGGCTGGGCGATGTAGTTCCGCGGGTCCGCCTCGAACTGCTTGCGGAAGGCCTCGATTTCCTCCTTCGACGCCTTAGGTCCCATGAGCATCCCGTAGCCGCCAGATTCGTTCGCGGCCTTGACGACCAGCTTGTTGAGGTTTTCGAGGATGTATTTCTTGTCCGCCTCCTCGCTGGCAAGGTAGGTCTCGACGTTCGGAATGATCGGCTCCTGGTCGAGGTAATACTTAATCATCCGCGGCACGAAGTAATACATCACCTTGTCGTCGGCGATGCCGGTGCCAATGGAGTTGGCGAGGCTGACGTTGCCGGCGCGGTAAGCCCGCACGAGACCAGGCACACCGAGCATTGAGTCGCGCCGGAAAACCGTCGGGTCTATGAAGTCGTCGTCAATGCGCCGGTAGATGACGTGGACCGGTTGGAGCCCCTTGGTCGTGCGCATGAAGACGCGCGCGTCACGCACGACGAGGTCGCGGCCTTCAACGATTTCAATGCCCATCTGCCGCGCGAGATAGGTGTGCTCGAAGTAAGCCGAGTTGTAGGCTCCCGGCGTCAGCAGCACCACCGGCGGGTCCGCCACGCCGGCGGGCGCGATGTGGTTGAGCATCCGCAACAGTTCGCGCGGATAATCCTCGACCGGTCGCACGCCAATGTCCTCGAACATGCCGGGGAATGAGCGCTTCATGGCGCGGCGGTTCTCCAGCACGTAGCTGACACCGCTCGGGCAACGGCCGTTGTCTTCGAGCACGAGCCATTGACCGCTGTCATCGCGAATCAGATCCGTGCCGCAGACGTGGATGTAAATGTCCTTGGGCACGTTGAAACCCGCGAACTCGCGCCGGAAATGCTTTCCCGACAGGACGTAATGCGGCGGGATGACGCCGTCCTTGAGAATGCGCTGCTCGTGATAAATGTCGTGCAGGAAGAGGTTGAGCGCGGTGATGCGCTGCGTCAGACCGCGTTCGAGGAAGTCCCACTCCTTGGCGGGGATGATGCGCGGCAGCAGGTCGAAGGGGAAAATCTTCTCCGTCCCCGCGGAGTCGCCATACACGTTAAACGTGACGCCCTGGCGGAGAAAGGCCACATCCACCGAGTGCCGTTTATGGTCGAACTCCTGCGGGGTGAGCGCCTTGAAGTGCTCGCGGAACTTCCGGTAATGCGGGCGGACCTGACCGTCCTTGTCCAACATCTCATCGAAAAATCCCGCGTGATCGTAGCGTTTCAGCATGTGTTGTCTAAATTTGCCCACGCCGGGCATTACTCGGCACGCAATTCACCCGGCCTGGCCTTATTCGTCGCTGACAAAGTCGATTGGGTAACAATGCAACTACCGTGCCGCCGACGCGGGGAGCATTGCGACATCCATCGTTGAGGACAACTGGGAATGCGCCCCGCTGCCAGCCCTGCCTTTTTCTCCTTTTCCGCTTTGCACCGTCGCGCATACTCGCCGCCTTATGGACCGACTGCCAGGCTTCCGGGATTTCTACCCCGAACCGCTGCCGCCGACGAAGGATGAGTTGTGGAGCATGGACGCCCGCAACCACATCTTCGACACGTGGCGCGCAGTCGCCCGCCGCTACGGCTTCCGCGAATACGACGGCCCGCCGCTGGAGCCGCTGGAGCTTTACACCAACAAGTCGGGCGAGGAAATCGTCGGCCAGCTCTTCAACTTCGTGGACAAGGGCGAGCGCGCCGTGGCGATGCGCCCGGAGATGACGCCGACCTTGGCCCGCATGGCCGCCGCGCAGGAACGCGCCTACAAGAAGCCCTTCAAATGGTTTTCCATCCCGCAGCTCTTCCGCTACGAGAAGCAGCAGAAGGGGCGCAAGCGCGAGCACTTCCAGCTCAACTGCGACATCATCGGCGAGCACGACCGCGCCGCCGACGCCGAACTGATCGCGCTCCTGATCGACTCGCTGCGCGGCCTCGGCCTGACGAGCGCGGACTTTGTCGTGCGCCTCAGCAGCCGCAATGCGTGGTCCGAGTTCTTCGCGTCGCGCTGCCCGGACGCCAGCAAGGCCTACGACTTTTTCCAGGTGGTGGACAAACTGGAACGCACCCGCCCGGAGGAAAGCGCGGCGCAGCTCGCCCCACTGGGCTTCAAGCTTGAAGAAGTCCAGGCCTTCATCAGCGGCGGCCAGCCCAACGCAGAACTTCAGCTCATTCTGGATCAGCTTGCCGCCCGCGGCCTGCGCGACTTCGTCCGCATTGACTACGGCGTCATCCGCGGACTGGCCTACTACACTGGCCCCGTCTTTGAAGCCTTCGACATCAAGGGCGAGTTCCGTGCTATCTGCGGGGGCGGGCGCTACGACCACCTCATCAAGCAGGTCAGCGGCGGCAAGGTGGACCTCCCCGCGCTCGGCTTCGGCATGGGCGACGTGGTGCTCTTCGAGCTGCTCAAGTCGCGCGGGCTGCTCCCGCAGTTCACCGCCGGCATCGCGGCCTTCGTGCTCATCGAGGACGAGACGCTGCGCGCGGATTCGTTGCGCCTTGTGCAGCAGCTTCGCGAGGCCGGCCATGCGACCGAGTTCAGCCTCACGCCCGCGAAGGGTGACAAGCAGTTCAAACGCGCGCTCGAACTGAACGCCGTGCACACCGTCCGCTTGGAGAAACAAGCCGACGGCTCGCTGGCCGCCAAGCTCAAGCATCTCAAGACTCGCGAAGAATCGGCGGTTGCTCCGTCCGAAGTGGTCAAACGTCTCGTCCCTTAAACCATCATGCCCGGTCTCATCGCCATTGTCGGCCGCCCCAACGTGGGCAAGTCCGCGCTGTTCAACCGCATCGTCGGGCGGCGGATCGCCATCGTGCACGACATGCCGGGCGTCACGCGCGACCGCGTGACCGCCGAGGCCGAATGGCGCGGCCGGCCCTTCACGCTCGTGGACACCGGCGGCATCGGCCTGGTGCGCGGCGAGAAGGTCGAGGATGTCATCATCAACGCCGCGCTCGATCAGGTGCAGCTCGCGATCGAGGCGGCCCACTGCATCATCTTTGTCGTCAACGTGCAGGAAGGCATCGTCCCGTTGGACCGCGAGGTCGCCAAGCGCCTGCACCAGTCCGGCAAACCCGTGCTCGTAGCGGTCAACAAGGTGGACAACTACAAGGCCGAGGCGGGCGTGACCGAATTCGCGGAGCTGGGCTTCAACCGACTGTTCCCCGTGACCGCGATTCACGGCCGCGGCATCGAGGACTTGATGAACCGCGCCAAGGCGTTTCTGCCGGAGGAGAGTGACCAGGAAACGGTGGCAGATGACACGGAAGCGGAGGCCGCGACGGACGAAGCAGAGGTGTCCGAGGCAACCGAAGGCGAGGGCAAACCAACCGCCAACCGTAACTCTTCACCCCTCAAGCTCGCCATCGTCGGGCGTCCCAATGTCGGCAAGTCCTCCATCATCAACGCGCTCACCCAGTCGGAGCGGGTCATTGTCAGCCCGATCCCCGGAACCACGCGTGATTCCGTGGACGTGCCCTTCGAGGTCGATACCGACGGCGTGCGACAGCAGTATGTGCTGATTGACACCGCCGGCCTGCGCAAGGCCCGCCGCGTGGACGACACCGTCGAGTATTTCAGCGCCCAGCGCACGGCGGAGGCCATTGAGCGCGCGGACATCGTCGTCCTCGTGATCGACGCGGAGACCGGCGTGGTGGAGCAGGACAAGAAAATTGCCGACCAGATCATCGAGGCGCGCCGTGCCTGCATCGTGGTCATCAACAAGTGGGATCTCGTGGAACCGGCCGTGCGCGAGGCGCGCGAGAAGGAAATGGAACGGCGGAAGCGCGAGGGCAAATACCACCGCGAGGGTCAGCCGGGCCGCCCGCTCACCACGCTTGCCGAATTCGGCGAGTGGGTGCAGGAAAAGCTCTTCTTCCTCGACTACGCGCCGGTGATTTTCACCTCGGCCAAATCGGGCTTTCAGCTCGAACGCCTGCTGGAAGCCGTCCGCTATGTGGCCGCACAGCTCCGCCAGCAAATTCCCACCGCCATCCTCAACCGCACGCTCAACGACGCGATTGAACGCCGCCAGCCCATCAGCGCCGTGGGCCATTTCCTGAAGTTCTTCTACGCCACCCAGGTCAAGCAGGCCCCGCCGACCTTCCTGCTTTTCGTCAACCGCGACGAACTGCTCTCCCCCCAATACACCAAGTATCTCGGCGGCGAGATGCGCAAGGCCTTCGGCTACGAGGGCTGCCCCATCGTGCTTGTGGCCAAGGCCCGCCCCAAAACCGTCGAGCCCGTGCGCAAGTTCAAGCCCCGCCCCGGCGGCCCGCCGGTGAAGGCCAAGTTCAAGCGCGGCGGTCCGCCCAAGGAACGCCGCTCCGGCAAGGCCCGGGCTGCGCGCCGCCTGCGCTGACGCCGTTGCCGGCTTGCGTGTCGCCGGTGAGGACGGGATATTCCCGCCCAGTCATGTTGCCAATCACGCGCCTGCCCGCCCTGCTCATAGTCGCTGCCTCGCTCAGCGCATGGTCTCTCTCCGCGCAGGCCGCAGCCCCCGCCCCGCCCCGATTCCAGGAAGTCCTCGAACTGGTCCGCACCAATCTCGGCGGCTTCACGCCCGCGCAACTGGAGGCCGAGGCCCTGAAGGCGCTGCTCCGCCAGCTCGATGGCCGCGTCACGATTGATTCCAGCCTGGGCTCGGGCACCCCGCCCCGCAGCGGCCCGCCCGTGAGCAAGAGCGCCGTGTTGGACGGCACGTTCGGCTATCTCCGCATCAGCCACGTCGGAACAAAGTTGGACGAATCGCTCGCCGCGGAGTTCGCCAAGCTCGGCGGCAGCCAGCTCAAGGGCCTTCTGCTGGACCTCCGTTACGCTGCCGGCTCCGACCAGAAGGCCGCCGCACGCGCCGCTAACCTCTTCCTGGCCACCGAACGGCTCCTCCTCACCGTGGATGGCGAGGCGCAACGCTCCACCGCCAAGACCAACGCCCTCCAGCTACCCACCGCCATCCTCGTAAACCGCGAGACCAGCGGCGCGGCGGAACTGCTCGCTGCCCTGCTGCGGCAGAACCAGGTCGGCCTGCTCATCGGCACGGCCACCACCGGGGGCATCCGGCAATTCAAGGAATTCACCCTGAGCACCGGCCAGCGGCTGCGCATCGCCACCGGCGAAACCAAGCTCGGCGACGGCCAGGCGATGCCGTCGAGCGGCCTGCGTCCGGACATCGCCGTCACCGTGGGTTCAGAGGAGGAAAAGGCCTTTTACGCCGAGCCATACCGTCTGCCGGGCAAGGCGGCATCCACGAACGCCCCCGCCCGCCTCAACGAAGCCGAATTGGTCCGCCGCCTCAACGCCGGAGAGAACCTCGACGCACACCCCGGCCCGAGCGCCCCTGCCGTCTCCACGCCCCAGGTGCGCGACCCCGCGCTGGCCCGCGCCCTCGACCTGCTCAAAGGTCTCGCCGTCGTCCGCGCCGCCAAGCCGTAGCAGCGGCGGGCGCCCGGCGTTCACGCCACATTCGCATGCCGGCGCTGGCGCTTGGGAGCGGTTGGCACCGCTGTGGCGCGTGCAGGGATGGTTGGTGCTGCCATGAACGGCTGCAGAAAGGGCGGACGCTCGCGCCGTCCGGCGGCAGCGAAGTCAGCGAGCAGCGCGCGGGCAACCAAATCGGGCGCGAGACCGAGGACGCACGTGAGATGGTCGAACAATGCCTCCGCCAGCACGTCCAGCGCGATGCCGTGGCGCTTGCCGAGCCGCGCGTAAAGCCAGTCGCTGAAGGCGAGGAAGCGCGCAAAGGGCGAGTTTCCACGCTGCGAGTCAGTTGGGGAACCGGCTGGGATTAGGTTGCGCTCTCCCTCACCCCTGCCCTCTCCCGCTGGGAGAGGGAGCAGGCTCGACCGCGCTGCGTGTGTTCCGACGCCGCGCGAATGCTCAGGCGCGGATTGCGTCGCCCCCTCTCCCAGCGGGAGAGGGCCGGGGGGAGGGAGAAAACTCTCGTTCACCGGGCGCGCGGATTGAACCACTGATCCCAAAGTTTCAGTTTCCGGCGGGCTCCACAGCAGCGGCGCGCTCGTCCGGAAGTTGCCCGAGTTCGCCACGAGGTCCCAGTAACGCGCGAAGCGCCGCAACCGCTGCATCGTCGGGAAGTCGAAGTCACGATTGGCCAGCAGCTCGTAGGGCGGGTGCGCGCCGTAGCGCATGTGGAACTCCGCGTCGTGCCGCACGATGGGCGTCCCGCGCAGGCGCTTGAGCATGCCCACCTGAATTTCCTGCGGCCCGAGCGCGACGAGCCGGTCAAAGCCCGCCGCGAAGCTCGCCAGGCTTTCGCCGGGCAGGCCCACGATCAAATCCGCGTGCACATGCACGCCCGTGTGCCCGCGCAGCCAGTTGAGATTGTCCGCCAGCCGCGCGTAATCCTGCCGGCGCGAGATGTTCCGCGAAGTCGCTTCATCAAACGTCTGCACGCCCACCTCGAACTGGAGCGACCCGGCGGGGAACTGCGCGATCACCTCGCGCAACGGCTCCGGCAGCCGATCCGGCACCATCTCGAAGTGGACGAACAGGCCCGGGCGCATCCGCGCCAGGAAGAATTGCAGGATGACGCGGCTGACCATGAGGTTCAGATTGAACGTCCGGTCCACGAACTTGAACTGCGTTGCGCCGCGCGCCAGCAGCCGTTCCATGGCCGCCAGAAACGGCGCGAGCGGAAACGCCCGCACCGGGATGTCCAGCGACGACAGGCAAAACTCGCACGTGAACGGACACCCGCGCGACGCCTCCAGGTAGATGACGCGGTGCGCGAGGTCGGCATCCGTGTAGAGGTCGTAAGGCAGCGCGATGTCCTCCAGCTTAGGCAGCTCGGCGGGGATGATTTTGGGGAGGCTCCGCCCATCTTCTCCTGCTTCTGATCCTAATCCTAATCCTGCTCCCTCGGCACCGGCGGAGCGGGAACGGAGATTAGGATTAAGATCAGGATTAGGAGCAGGAGGAGAAGCCAGCCGCGCGCGGCAGACCTCCGCGAACTTCACATCCGCCTCGCCGGTTATCACATGGTCCGCCAGCCGCACGATTTCCTGTTCCTCCCATTCGAAGCTCACCTCGGGCCCGCCCAGAATCACGATGACCTCCGGCGCAACCCGCTTGAGCGCCGCGACGACCTCCGTGGTCTCGCGCACGTTCCAGATGTAACCTCCCAGCCCCACGATGCGCGGTCGCCGAGCGAGGAGGGCCTCCACGATGTCCAACGGGCGCTGCTGAATCTCGAACTCCAGCAGCGCGGTGTGGGGCTGGAGGTCGCCCATGTTCGCCAGCAGGCAGCGCAGCCCAAACGCGCAGTGGATGAACTTCGCGTTGAGCGTCGCCAGCAGGATGTCAGCAGGCTGAACCACGGCGGGACGGTAACGTGCCGGCGGCACGAGAAGCGAGCGCCGGGACGAGCGATGCCAATCTCACCCGGCCAAAACCTCGCCCCAGCCGAGCGCGGCAATCGAGACGCGCACCAACTGCTTGCGGCGCTCCTCGGAGACGGTTCCCCGGCGGGATTTCAGGTCAGTCTTGCTCACCGCGTGTAGCAGGTCGCATTTGCAGAGTGTGGGCCAGTCCATGCCGTCCGCCGTATCGAGCACCACTTCGTGTGCTTCGGGCTTACGGGTGGCGCGTTTGGTCGAGCACATCAGCACGTTGAATTCCGGCTTGTTCGCCACGCGCGACGGATGCGAGACAATCACGCATGGATGCGGCTCCGGCCAGCCCGTCGGCTGCCAGTTGAACACGTCAAAGGGCTTCATTCCTCGAACGGGGCGATGGTGCGCTTGTGGTGGGACGCCATGCGCCTCTCGATGGCCTCCCACTCAGGGTCCGACTTCAGCTTCTTGATGACGGGCAAGGCAACCATCACGTAGTCCTTCGACGGCCGCTGCCGCTTCACGAGGAACGTGTCCTCGTCCAACTGCTGAATGGTGACGGGGGACTTGGCCGGGAGTTCGGGCGGCATCACGACCCGGCGGCGGTCATCGGTGAGGGTTGCGATCATGGTGGGAGCTTCCCACGCACCTGCGGACTGTCAAGGGCAGCCTCCTTCACTTGTCCCGCGTCAGGAGGTAGTGCGCCAGCGCTTCGAGCGCGGCAGCACGGCCTTTGAACGGCTTCAAGGCGGCGAAGGCCTTGGCGGTGAGCTGTTGGGCAATCTTCCGGCTTTTCTCCAGGCCCACGATGCTCGGATACGTCGCCTTCTGCGCGGTGATGTCCTTGCCCGCCGTCTTGCCGAGCTGCTCGCTGGTCTGCGTCACGTCGAGGATGTCGTCAATCACCTGGAACGCGAGGCCGACGTGGTAGCCGAAGTCCGTC
>Ga0172373_10000439_pt1 | contig 68647 bp, 48 predicted proteins | sample Lak10m_2_FD_114546 | JGI IMG/M metagenome (GOLD analysis project Ga0172373, IMG submission 114546) | Freshwater microbial communities from Kabuno Bay, South-Kivu, Congo - kab_092012_10m | ecosystem: Environmental > Aquatic > Freshwater > Lake | place: Democratic Republic of the Congo...
GAAAGTCAACGCCATGGGGCGGAAGCACGGCGGACGAGCCGTCGGCCGGACTCTCGTCTCCGTCAACCCGGTCAGGAACCCGTGTTTCCGCTCTTCGGTGGGACGCAGCCTTGCCAGTGACCGACCTCGCAGAGTCTGCCGCAGGTTGGTCACTGACAAACCTGCCCATGTTGCGGCCAGCTTGATCAGTGACCAACCTCTGCCCATTCGGACGCCGCGAGAGCAGCAGATGGTGCAGTTGTCTGCTGCGTCCCGAACTCGGAATCTCGTCGGCAGGTCTGGAGCGGGCGACACGGAGAGGACAATCACAGTGGACAACGACAAGGGTTGAATCCCGCGCGACACAGCGGTTGACGGGTGGGACGCAGGAACACGGAATCCAACGATCGAGAAGAACCATGGGCAAAAAAGCAAAAAAAGCACAGGCGGAACGACTCTTTGAAAACGCCCCCAACCCGGCTGAAACCGGCCCGGTTGAGTGCCTTGGTATGACGTTCGCGAACGACGAAGCACGCCGCGCGCACTTCACGGAACTGCTGCGGCAGAAATTGAGGGATCCGGAGTTTCGCGCAATTCCCGGCTTTCCAGTTGGAGACGACGAGCACATCCTCGCCATGTCGAACCCACCGTATTACACCGCATGTCCGAACCCGTGGGTAAACACATTTATCGAACATGTCGGAAGACCCTATAGCCCAGATGTTGCTTACCACCGTGAGCCATTCACCACGGATGTAACTGAGGGAAAGACGGATCCAATCTACGCGGCACACGCCTACCACACCAAAGTCCCGCACAAGGCAATTATGCGGTACATCCTGCATTACACGGACCCCGGGGATATCGTCTTTGATGGATTCTGTGGATCGGGAATGACCGGTGTCGCCGCACAACTCTGCGCAGATCGAGAAACCGTTTCGTCATTGAAGATACCAACCGCTTCGATCGGAGCACGCAATGCTCTTTTAAACGACCTTTCACCGGCGGCGACGTTCGTTGCTGCAAACTATGGGACCCCGATAGATGCAGCAGTTTTTCAGGCAATAGCGAAGGATATTCTACGGGAATTGGAGTCGGAACTCGGATGGATGTATCAGACAACACACAAGGATGGGAGGTCGATCGGCCGCATAAATTACACCGTCTGGAGCGACACATTTACCTGCGGCGAATGTGGACAAGAAATTGTGTTTACGACCGCCGCTGTCGATCTAGATTCGGGAGCTGTCCTCGACTCGTTTCCGTGCAGTCACTGCGGTGCGATCTCCAAGAAAGAAGATCTGGAACTCCGCTATGAATCACTCGTTGACAAAGTCACTGGTCACAACGTCTCAAGACCGAAGCGCGTACCGACTCGTATAAATTACACTTTGGCAGGCAAGAAGTTTGATAAGGTCCCCGATGCGGATGACTTCGCAACTCTCCGCCGCGTTCAGGAGCGTCCGGTGCCTGATTCTGTACCGGAGCTAGAATTACCTGATATGCAGATGATGCGTGTGGGCCGTATGCAGCCATCACGCATCTCCCACATCCATCATTTTTTTCTGCATAGGTCACTTATTGCCGTCGGGAAAATGTGGCAATTAGGAATACGTATCTCTGACTATTCGTTGAGACAGAAAATCCTTTTTCTCATTGAGCAAAGCATCTGGACGGCTTCTCTGCTCAATCGATATCGCCCGACTGGGTATTCACAGGTGAACCAGTTCTTGACAGGTGTTTTTTACGTTCCATCTCAACATGCTGAGTGTAGCCCATGGTATATTTTAGATGGGAAAGTAGAAAGGCTCGGGAAGGTGTTCTCCAGATTTCACGCTGCTGAAAATGGTACGCTGGTTACAAATCAAGACCTGTCCAGTATCGCTGTTTTGGAAAACTCTGTTGACTATATATTTACTGACCCCCCATTTGGAGAAAATATATACTACTCTGATCTGAATATCCTAGTTGAGTCGTGGCATGGTGTGCGTACCGCGAGCGAAAATGAGGTGATCGTAGATCGCGTAAAAAGAAAGACAATTCTCGACTACCAGCGAATGATGAGCCGCTGTTTTGCAAACTACTACAGAATTCTCAAGCCGGGGCGCTGGATGACCGTTGAGTTTCACAATTCCCGCAACAGTGTGTGGAATGCGATCCAAGAGGCACTACAGCACGCCGGTTTTGTTGTCGCCGATGTTCGGACTCTCGATAAGCAGCAGGGATCATTTCAGCAGGTGGTCAGTGGCAACACCGTGAAGCGAGATTTGATAATTTCTGCTTACAAGCCGAATGGTGGGCTGGAAGAGCGATTCAGGGAGGAAGCTGGGACTGAAAGTGGCGTTTGGGACTTCGTTCGCACGCATCTTCGCCAGTTGCCGGTGTTTGTTTGCAAAGATGCAATGGCAGAGCAGATTGCGGAACGCAAGGGGCACGTGCTGTTTGACCGAATGGTTGCGTTTCACGTACAGCGGGGTTACGCGATCCCGCTGTCAACTCCGGAATTTCTTGGCGGTCTTGCCCAGCATTTCTTCGAACGCGATGGGATGTATTTTCTACTGGAGCAGGCAGCGGAGTACGACCGCCGGCGGCGCGAGGTCAAGGGTGTCCAGCAACCTCTGTTGTTTGTGAATGATGAAAAAAGCGCCATAGCGTGGGTTCGCAAGCAACTGTCCTCCCGTCCGCTGCAATTCAAAGAGTTGCAGCCTATCTATATGAAAGACGCTCAACAGGGGTGGGACAAGCACGAGCAGGCTATGGAATTGCGCACCATTCTCGAGCAGAACTTCGTTCAGGACACCGACGGCACATGGCGAGTCCCAGACCCGCAAAAAGAGTCCGACCTTGAGCAGCTCCGTCACCGCGCGCTCCTCAAGGAATTCCAGCAATACCTCGACACCAAAGGCCGTCTCAAAGTTCTCCGCACGGAGGCCTTGCGGGCGGGGTTCAAGGAGTGTTGGCAGAAGAAGGACTACGCAACCATTGTCACCATGGCCAAACGCGTGCCCGACGCCGTCATTCAGGAAGACCCAGCGTTGCTCATGTACTTCGACAACGCCTCATTGATGCTGGGGGAGTAAGGTTTTCGACGCATTTCGTCCGGATGCTGCCGTTGTTTGAACAGTGGTGGCCCTGTGGCACGTGTGTCGGTAGTTGCGTTGAGCAGTCCCGGGCTGGATGTCTGGCAACGCGGCTGGTGAATCGGTAGTCTATCGGCACGGTAGCCGTGGGTGGAGCGAAGGGTTCCTGAGGGCGATTGGATGATCACGTCACTGTCGATTGAAAACTTCAAGTGCTGGCGAAGTATCCCGGAGATGCGTCTCGCACCGATCACTGCGCTCTTCGGGACCAACAGTTCCGGCAAGACCAGCCTGCTGCAGTGGCTGCTGATGATGAAGCAGACGGTGCAGTCTGCTGACCGTCTGCAGGTGCTCAATTTTGGCGATGAACGTGATCCCGTCCAGTTGGGTGGGTTCGGTGATGTGGTCTATCGGCACGAACTCAATTCCAGTCTGACGTGCTGCATGCACTGGCAGCTTCCCGAACCACTGAAGATTGACAACCCTGACACCTACCAGGCCATGTTGTTTCAGGGGAATTCAGCGTCTTTTTCCTGCGCTGTGAGGGGCCCATCGGGCGAGCCCGAGGTGTCCTTGATGCGATACGGATTTGACGGCCATGAGTTCAGCTATCAGCCCCAGAAATCCGGGTTCGAGCTTGCTGTCACTGGCCCATCGGGCTTTTCTTTTCGGCGGACGGTCGGTCGTCGCTGGGAGCTGCCACGTCCCGTCAAGTGCTATGGGTTTCCCGATCAGGTCTCAAGCTACTACCAGAATGCCGGTTTTCTGACGGACCTGCAACTGGCGTTCGAGAAGCTTTTTCACGGCCTGTACTATCTGGGGCCGTTGCGTGAGTACCCGCGGCGGCAGTATAGTTGGAGTGGACATCAGCCCTCCGATGTGGGGCAGCGCGGGGAAAAGGTCGTCGATGCGCTGCTCGCCTCGCGAACTCGGCTGAAGCCGATCTCACGGGGCGAAGGCGATCGTGGACTTTCACTGGAAGAGTTTACAGCACTTTGGTTGCAGAGGCTGGGATTGATCTCCCAGTTCAGCGTCGATGAAGTGGCGAAGGGCAGCAGCATCCATCAGGTCTGGATGCGTCAGTCTGCGGATTCAGCGCGAGTGCTCATTACGGACGTGGGGTTTGGGATCTCACAGATTCTGCCGGTTATTGTTCTGTGCTACTACGTCCCGCAGGGCTCGGTAGTCGTATTGGAGCAACCTGAGATTCATCTGCATCCCGCTGTCCAGTCCGGACTGGCCGATATCTTCATCGACGCCATGCGCAATCGCGGAATCCAGCTGATCATTGAGAGTCACAGCGAGCATCTGTTGCGGCGACTGCAGCGGCGGATCGCCGAAGGGAATCTGCAGCAGGAGGAGTGTGCGCTGTACTTCTGCGACGTACAGGACAATGAATCCTGCCTCCTGCCCCTGCAACTGGATGCGTTCGGCAATATCGGAAACTGGCCCAAAGATTTTTTTGGGGATGAATTTGGCGAAATGGCGGCCATTACGATGGCGAGGCTACAGCGGACGACGGGGGCTGCAAGATGAAAATCGCCGTCATTGACACGAATGTGCTGATCGTGGCTAACGAAGCCAGTCGGGGCCGGAATCGAAGGACACTTCAGGCCTCGGATTCCTGTATTCGAGCGGCTGTCGAATCGCTTAACGCGCTGCACAGGGATGCACAGCGGTTCGCGCTCGATTGTCTGCAACTCGTCCTGCTTGAGTACTCGCGACACCTTTCGTGGAGTGGTGAGCCGGGGCTGGGAGACGCTTTTTTCAAATGGATGCACGACAATCAGGGGAATGAGCGGGTATGCGTTGTCGCCCAAATCCATCGCCGTGGTGCGGAGGCAGACGACTTCGAAGAATTTCCTGATGATGCTGAGCTGCAAACCTTCGATCGGTCCGACAGAAAGTTTGTGGCAATCTGCCGTGGCTTACAGCCACAGCTGACAGAGGTTTATAACTGTGTGGATTCCGACTGGTTCCAATTTCGCGACGCCCTCGGCCGCCATGGGGTCGAGATCCGGTTCCTTTGTCCCGCCTCTGATCATTCACACCCCGATACCTCCCAAACCAGATCGCAATGACGGATTCCAACTCCACCAGCTTCGCCGTTGGTGCGTGGGCGTTCAGCCTGCAGCACGGCGAATCTGTGCGCATTCTGGATCTGGAGACGGTCTGGAATCACTCCGTCTGTGTGATCTGGATTCCGCGGCGCGCGTCCGTGGAGCGGGTTGCTGCTGCGGCGCTGGTGGCGGTGCCGCCACCGAGTCCTGCGGTGCTGGACCGCATTGTTTACGCAGCCGCAGCAGCGCGGATTGCCGACGCGTTCACTCAGGATGTGCTCCTGGCTCCGCTGGAAGCCGGCGTCATTCCGCTCCCGCATCAGCTTCAGGCACTCAGCCGCGCGGTCACCGGAGACCGTGTGCGGTATCTGCTGGCGGACGAAGTGGGTTTGGGCAAAACGATTGAGGCCGGGCTGATTTTTCGCGAGCTCAAGCTGCGGGGACTGGTGAAGCGGGTCCTGATTGTCGCTCCGAAGGGCCTGGTGACGCAGTGGGTTCAGGAGCTGCGGACGCACTTCAACGAAGACTTTCAACTGCTGACACCCGGCGACTTTTCTTCCCTGCGAACGCTCACCGGCGCCGACAACGTCTGGCGGCAGTTTGATCAGGTGGTCTGTCCGGCGGATTCGATCAAGCCGCTGGAACGTCGCCGCGGCTGGTCGCGTGAAAAGCTGGAGGCTCACAATCAGGAGCGGCTGGGAGATCTGATCGATGCCGGCTGGGACCTGATCATCTGTGACGAGGCCCATCGTCTGGGTGGCAGCACCGAACAGGTGGCTCGTTATCGGCTTGGCCGAGCCCTGGCCGACGCTGCGCCGTATCTGTTGCTGTTGTCGGCGACTCCGCACCAGGGCAAAACGGCGGGGTTTCAGCGGCTGATGGCGCTGCTGGACCGGGACGAATTCCTCAGCCCGGCCTCCATTCGCCGCGACCGGGTTGCGCCGTTCATCATTCGCACGGAGAAGCGACGTGCGATCAACGAGCGGGGTGAGCCGCTGTTTATGCCGCGGCTGACCCGGCTCATTCCGGTCCGCTGGGAAGTGCAGCATCAGCTGCAGCGGCAGCTGTACGAAGCAGTCACGGAATATGTGCGGCTGGGGTACAACCAGGCGCTGCGTCAGAACCGCCAGTATCTGGGCTTTCTGATGATCCTGATGCAGCGTCTGGTGACGAGCAGTACCCGCGCGATTGCAGCGGCGCTGGAGCGGCGTCTGGACGTGCTTGCGGGGGAGCGTGCATCGCCGGGCGGAATCGGGTTTGCGGCGCTGGAGGAGGAGATGGCCGAGCCGGGTTTTGACGAGCCGGACGGTCAGGAGCAGCTGGAGGAACTGCTGTTGGTTCGTCTGGCGGGGATGTTGAATGAGCAGCATGAGGTGCGGCTGCTGCTGGACCTGGCGCGTCGCTGCCAGGCTCAGGGCCCCGACGCCCGCGCAGAAACACTTCTGAACCTGTTGTACACGAGCCAGCAGGAGGAGCACGACCCGCAGCTGAAGTATTTGATTTTCACGGAGTTTGTGCCGACTCAGGAGATGTTGCGGGAGTTTCTGACGCAGCAGGGCTTTGCGGTGGTGTGTTTGAATGGTTCGATGGATCTTGAGCAGCGACGGCGGGTGCAGCGGGAATTCGCCGGTGCGGCTCGCATTCTGGTTTCCACGGACGCGGGTGGTGAAGGTTTGAATCTGCAGTTTGCCCACATCGTGGTGAATTATGACCTGCCGTGGAATCCGATGCGGATTGAGCAGCGGATTGGGCGCGTGGACCGGATCGGGCAGCGGCATCCGGTGAAGGCTCTGAATTTGATTTTCGAGGACAGTGTGGAGCTCAGGGTGCAGGAGGTTCTGCAGGAAAAGCTGGCGACCATTCTGGAGGAATTCGGCGTCAACAAGGCTCAGGATGTGCTGGATTCCGCTGAGAGCGGAGCGATGTTTGAGCGGTTGTACGCGGATGCGATTCTCAATCCTGACGCGGTTTCCGGGCGAATTGATGCGCTGCTGCAGGAATTTCGCGAACAGGCACGGGAGGCGGCGGCTGGGCGATCGTTTTCTGACCAGACCGAGCTGGATCCGGCGATCGCCAGGCGGCTCAGCAGTCACCCGCTCCCGTTCTGGATCGAGCGGATGACGACGGCATGGCTGCGGGCTGAGGGAGGGCGTGTGCGGCGGGATCTGTTCGGCTATCAGCTGGAGTGGCCGGACGGGAGTCGGATGGAGGGGGTTTGTTTTCACAGCCGGGTAGCTGAGGAGCAGGGGCTGCAGTATGTGAATCTGGAGGAGCCGCGGGTGCGGCAACTGATCCAGCGGCTGCCGCGTGTGCAGGCGGGGGACCCGATCCCCTGTGTGCGGATGCCGGATTTGCCGGCGGAAGTGGTTGGTTTCTGGTCGGTGTGGCGGATTGCGATCACGGATTCCGCTGCCGAGACTGGCTATCGAGAGTCCGGTTTTCTGCCGATTTTTCACCATGATGACGGTCGCAGTCTGCTCCCAACTGCCCGGCACATCTGGGATCTGCTGCTGGAGGAGCAACCGGAACTGGAGCAGTCGGGAACATTCTTGGGTGCGGGTGCGGCAGCAGCGTTTTCCCGGGTGCGGGCGGAGGCAGAGAAGCAGGGAGCGGCCGTGTTTCAGGAATTATGTGTGCGGTTCCGTCAGCGGCTGAAGCGGGAACAGGAAAAGGGTGAGGTGGCCTTTCAGGCGCGCCGCGAGTCACTGGAGCGTCTGGGATTACCGGAGGTGCGGCGGCATCGTTTGCGGCGCTTGCAGGAGGAAGAGCGGGCGTGGGCAGCAAAGCTGCAGTCGCGGCAGCAGATTCTGCCCGACCTGCAGGCCGTGATTCTGCTGCGAGTGGAGGCGGGCGATGGCTAGCTGGCGGGACGGGGTGCTGCGTTTTTTCCAGCCACGGATTTCCCGGCTGACGGTGGCCATGGATCCCGACGGACTGCTCACGGAAGAACGCATGCTCGCGGCGATCCGGGAGCGGGGGTTTGAGTTGATTCCGTTTGCTGATCCGATTGCATTTCGGTATGCGTATGAATCGCAGTACCGCAGTGTGTGGGATGGCGGCGGGGAATCGGATCTGGTGGTGGCGCTGCGTTCAGAAGACTCACAGCCCGATCGGGTGCCCTTTGATCTGCTCAAGTCCGGACGGCCCATCGAACTGGCGCTGCATCAGTTCTTTCCGAAGCTGAATTATGCGGTGCTGGCCAGTCTTGATCGGGCGTATCTGGATGATCTTGACGAGGCCGGTCGGGGTGACGACGGGGAACGGCTGACGGAGAAAGCCACGAAGGACTTTGTGCTGATGCACTGTTTCCGGATCGTACCTGCGATGATCCGAACGGCGGTGGATTTGATGAAGGTGCTGCTGTCTTTGCATTCGCGCCGACAGCAGCTCCCTGAACTGCTGGTGGAGCATCTGCTGGAGCGGCTGCAGGGGAATCGCAGTTTTTACGCGTGGCCGCTGCGGAGCATTCTGGGCAGCCGCGAGTTGTTTCTGAGTTTTGTGCAGGTGCAGTGGCAGCAGTTTGTGGAGGGCTGGAGCGGGGAGGCTGTTGCGGGTGCTGCTGCGGGCATGGGCGCGGGTGCGTCCGGCGGGGGCGTCACGGCCGCGGGGGATCCGCTTGTTGTGGCGGAGGCGGGATCGCCCGTGGCGGGCTTGATTCCGTTTTCGCATGAGGACATTCGCGCGTACGTGGACACGCTGTTTCTGGACGGTTCGCTGGTGCCGGTGGCCGCGCGGACTCCGGCGGCCCTCCCGGGATGGGCCCAGACGGGTGTTCTGCACGATACGGCCAGTGATTCGCTGAGACGCTGGCGGGGTCTGCGGAGTCAGCTGGAGGCACATCTTCCGGGCGCAACGGATTCGCACCGCAACTGGCAGGAGACGGCTCAGATCTGGGCTGAACTGGTGGTGCTCCGCTGGACCTGCGATGACTTGCTGCAGGTGGAAGAGCGTGAGCAGTGGCGGGAGCTGCATGAGCGGCTGGAACGTGCCTTTGGGACGTGGATGCTGGCGCGGTACGGCACGCTGCACAATCTGCCCTGTCAGCAGGCGCCGGTGATGGTGCATCAGATTCCCCGCTTCATGGCGTCGGAGCGACGGCGACGGAAGCTGCCGCGAGTGGCTTTGCTGGTGCTGGACGGGCTGGCGCTGGACCAGTGGCTGCTGCTGCGAAGACAGCTGGATTTTGGTTCGGGAACGCTGCGGATTCAGGAGTCAACGGCCTTTGCGTGGGTGCCGACGCTGACGAGTGTGACGCGGCAGTCGATTTTCGCCGGTGAACCGCCGCTGTATTTCCCGGATTCGCTTGACACCACCGCGCGGGAGCGAACGCACTGGCTGCGATTCTGGGAGGATCAGGGAGTGGCTCGACAGTCGGTTGAGCTGTTGACGAATCTTGACGGGGTCAATGATCCGCGGCTGGAATCGATTCTCAGCGATCCGCGGCGGGCGGTGCTGGGGCTGGTCTGGAACAAGGTGGACGAGATTCTGCATGGGATGCAGCTGCAGACGGCCGGAATGCACAGCCAGGTGCGTCTGTGGGGCTCGCAGGGACACCTGCAGGCGCTGCTGCAGCGGCTTCTGGACGAGCAGTTCACGGTGTATCTGACAGCAGATCACGGCAACGTCACGGCAATAGGTGTCGGCAACCCCCGCGACGGAGTGCTGGCGGAAACCCGTGGCAAACGCTGCCGCGTGTATGACCGTCCGCAGTTTCGCGAGGAAATGGCGCGGCTTTATCCCGGAGCCATCTGCTGGCCGGGCTATGGCCTGCCGACATCCCAGCAGGTGCTGCTGGCTGGCGCACTGCAGGCCTTCGCGGATGTGGGCGAGCAGATTGTGGGGCATGGAGGCGCGGCGATCGAGGAGGTGCTGGTGCCCTTTGTGACGATTTCCACGGAGGCACCATGAAGCAGGTGATTGGGATTGACCGCCGGATCCGTCGGCAGTGGCTGGATCAGCTGCTGGATCGTTTCGTCACGACAGCGGACGAAAAGGAGCTGCGTGGGTATCTGGATGAGCAGTTGCGGGCGGAGCTGCCGGGGGCCGCAGCGCGAAAAAAAACGCGAGGAATTCTCTGGAAGGTCTGGTGCGGTGTTCCGGAGGACAGCTGTTCGCTTCGCCAGCGTGCGCTGCTGCTGCTGCCGCGCATCAGCGGTCAGGAGCGGCTCTGGCTGCACTGGGGCATGATGGCGCTGGCCTACCCGTTTTTTCGGGACATCGTCGAACTCGTGGGGCGGCTGCTGGCCCTTCAGGACGACTTCAGCAGTGTGGCCGTCCTGTCCCGACTGACGGCATCGTGGGGCGACCGGACGACGACCAGACTGGCAGCAAAGCACGTCCTGCGGATGCTGGTGGAATGGGAAGTCCTGCGGCCGAAACAGAGACCCGGCGAGTACCTGCTGGTGCAAAAACTGCGATCTGACACTCCTGAACTGCAGCTGTGGCTGCTGGAAGCGCTGCTGGGCGCGAGCGCCGCGGACGAGATCGAAGCACAGCAGCTGCTGCGACTGCCGGATGCATTCCCGTTCAGTCTGACGATCGGCCTGTCCGAGCTGCGGCGTCACGAAGGCTTTAATCTGCATCGGCAGGGGCTGGACATGGATATGGTCGCCCTGCGTCCGGTGCGACTCACACCTCCGACAGTCGCGGTGCCCGGTATGGGGACGGCCGTGGCAGTAACAGACAAGCCGATCCGGCGGCGCAGGACATCACTGTTCGACGAACTGGGCGCCGATGACCTGCCGACACCTGCCCGCCAAACTCCTCCTTCAGCGATCGCGCGTCCCCCGAAAACGGGGCGTCGCACAGCCCGCGAACGTCGGGTGGAGCAGCTGTTGCGGGACGACTTCCGTCAATCGCTCGACGCCCGCATCTCCCGCACACTGGCCCTGTCCGTACCTTCCCTTCTCCCCGGTCCCTGGACCGCAGCGATCGAAGAAACCACCCAGCTCTACTGCACCGGCCACCACCTCGGCTGCCTCGCGCTCGGCCAGCCACTGCTTGAATCACTGATCCGCCACCTTGCCACCACCCGCGTCAAGCGCCCCCCGGCACGTCACGCCAAAGTCGAAAAGCTTTTGGAAGTGCTGGTGAAAAAACGAGTCCTGAGTGAGGACCTGCGGCTGCAGGCCATCGCCGCCTCGACCAGTCGACCACCGCTGCAGCAGTCCGCCCCCGCGTCCACGGACGCAGCAAAGACCATTGAAACGACAGCCGCCCAGCTCGTCAGCACACTCTGGCAACTCGCCCGTGCCGCCACATGACCTCCGCCGTCCTTAAGCGGACGGGCGGAAGCCCAATGGCAGTCACTTTCGCCATCCGAGGGCTGCGATAGTCGTCTTTCGCTCCGCGAAAGAACAGCAGTGAATGTCCTTTCGCAGAGCGAAAGGCGACAAAGTGACTCCCATTGGGCGGAAGCCCCCGGTTGCGTTTCGTACCGCAGGTGCGCGCGCCGCTGGTCGTGTTGGTTGCGTGAATCAGGCCCACTGTCCCGCGGACTGCCGTCGGGGATTTGACGTAAGAGTGTAATTCCTGGCGAGTGTGGAATTTTCTCCGCATGGTAGAACGTATAAACCGCCCCAGATCGTATAATGGTAGCCCATGGACGGAATTGAGCCTATGGAACGTCAACTGCCGACCGGACATCTGTTTCCGGTGTGATCTTTTTTGTCGAAGCAGAAACGATGAGCAGCAATTTCTTGCAACAGCAGCGAGACAGGAAAACTCTGTCTGGATTTGCCGGGACATCCGCGTCAGGCGACAGTCCGTGGTCGGCGGAGGACCTGAAAATCAGCGTTGGGGAATTGAGTATTGCAAAAACAGAAGATGAACACCGGATTCACTGTGATGCGCTTGAGTGGGGGCTGGCTGAACCGATCATCATCAATTCCGAGCAGGACATCAAATCCAGCGTAAACTGGCGGGATCGGATTCGGCCGTTTCGTCATCAGGTTGAAAATTTGATGCGATTTTGTCGACGCGTTCCGGTGACGCTGCTTGCGGACGACGTGGGTCTTGGGAAGACAATCAGCGCCGGCTTGATTCTCAGCGAACTGATCAGTCGAGGACAAGTCACGCAGACCTTTGTTGTCTGCCCAAAGATACTGATTCCGCAATGGGTCGAGGAATTGGGGGCCAAGTTTGGAATTGAGGCCTACGGAGGTGCGGGCAGCGATGTTTCAGCTTTCCACGAGCGGAAAGAACCCGTCCTTATCACAACCTACCAGTCCGCGACAAAAGTGCTGGATCAGCAGAAGCCCAACGTCTTCGACATGCTGATACTCGATGAAGCTCACAAGGTGCGGAATCTTTTCGGGACAGACAAGCCACCGCAGATGGCCACAGCGGTTTACAACGCCTTGCGGGCACGCATGTTCAAGTACGTGCTGATGCTGACGGCAACTCCGATTCAGAATCGACTGTGGGACATCTATTCACTGATTGAGTGCCTGGCGGTGGCGAAAGGGCATCGGAATCCTCTTGGCAATCCGGATGAATTCGCAGGGAAGTATCTGGCCGATGGCAAAGTTAAAGCGCGTGCCCTTCGCAGGGAGTCGGCCGCAGAGTTTCAAGGAATTGTGCGCAACTACATGTCGCGTACGCGCCGTGCGGACGCCCAGTTGGCGTTTCCAGAGCGTGAGGTACGAACGTACGAAGTGAAGACGACCAAAGTTGAGGATCGTCTGCAGACACTCGTGGCACAGAACATCGGCTTGCTAAATGAACTGCTGCAGGTCAGCGTACTGGTCGCGCTGATGAGCAGCCCACACGCGCTGCTTGCGCAGCTTCGAAACATGGCCCGGTCGCAGCCACGATTTGGGGCGCTGGCTGACGCAGTTGGTGAACAGGTAGCGGTCGGTAATCGCCCTGCCAAGATCACAGCAGTCCTGCAAATCGTGCAGCTTGCAAAGCAGCGGCAGAAGCACTGGAGAATCGTGATTTTCACAACTCGCCGGGAAACCCAGGACATGATTGGCCGAGTGCTCGCGCAGGAAGGAATCGCGGTTGGTTATATCCGAGGTGGTGAGAGCGAAAAAAATCGCCGCACGATTCGGGATTTTTGCGAGGATGTGCCACGGGTTAATGTTGTGATTTCGACCGATGCGGGTGCTGAGGGTGTGAACCTGCAGGCGGCGAACGTGCTGATTAATTACGATTTGCCCTGGAACCCCATGATTGTTGAACAGCGAATCGGTCGCGTGCAGCGAATCGGCTCCCAATTCAAGTCCGTGTGGGTGGCGAATGTCGTGCACGCCAACAGCCCCGAGCAGCGAATTGTCGCTCGGCTCATCGAAAAACTTCAGGTCATCGCCCAAACTGTCGGTGACATCGAAGCGGTTCTGGAGGCGGCGGACGATCCAAACGGAGAATCCTTTGAGCAGCAGGTTCTCAGAATGGTCATCGAGTCCCTCAAGGGCCAGGACACGGAACGGGCGACTCAAAAATCCGAGAAAAGCATCGAGGATGCGAGGGCTCTGCTTGAGGAGCGCCAGGCCGAGATGGATTCGCAGTTGGGCCCCATGCAGGATCAGAACAGCGATGACGTCCCCATGCCGAAGCTCTCGCCCAAGAATCCGGCGACGCCTCTTCGCGACTTCGTGATGAACGCTTTGCAGGCGGAGGGAGCCAGAGTCACCGATGGCGGGGATGGTCTTTTCAAAGCCGTTTACGGTCTGCGGCGCGAGGAAACTTTCACGTTTGAGAGGGCCATCGTTGAGGAGACTGCGGAGGTCGGTGCATTCCACGGGCGTCGTCCAATCCTTTATCAGCCGGGTAAACCGGCGTTTGAGCGACTTGTGCAGCGGTGGTTTGACAAAGCCGCAGCATGGATCACTGACGACCGTCTGCCTGCAGGAGTCATGCGGCAGCATGCCGACGCATGGCTGGCAAAAGTGGATGGTGGAAAGCTGAAAGGTTGCGATGCAATCGACGAGGACCAGTGTTTCTCCGGCGAATTCGTAGTGCGGGCACGAGTAGCCAATGCGATCGACACTTATGAAAAGCTGGTCCGAGTAAGACTGGAGCGTGTGACGGGACTTGAAATCCCGTTCGGTGGCAGTCCCGAACCACGACAGCTCATCGACAGCATCAAAGAACGATTGCTTGTGGCGATCAGCAGGGATTCCGATCTGCTTGCATTTCGTCGCTACTACGCGGAGCGGCTGCGGATTGAAAAGGGCAGGAGCGATGCGGGCGAACGCCTGCAAAAGCTGCTGAACGATCTCAGTCCGCGACTCTTTGCCGACGTGGTGGCGTTAAACGGGACGCTCACGGGTGGACGCCGAATCGTTGTGCGGTACAGTCTTGGTGGCCCTGACGTCTGGTCAGCGGAACTTCGTCTTGATGCACGCGGGCAGCTCATACAGCCTGAATGTCGGAAGTGCGAATTGACCGGCCGTAATGTGCCGATTGTAACGCTCGGTCGATGCTGCCTCACAGGCCAGGAAGTGCTGCAGGACCAACTGGCGGTCTCCGATCTCAGCGGTGCAGCGGCATTGAAGAGTCTGATGGTGCGATGCGAACAAACACAGAGGCTGCTGCTGCGGGAAGAGGTGGCAACATGCAGTCTGACGGGCCGCAAAGTGTGCAGTGATCAGCTTGCCATTTCACAGATTTCCGGACGACTGGGCCTGAAATCTCGGTCCGTGAAATGTGACTTCACAGGGCTCCGCATTCTGGCGGACGAAGCGGCCATCAGTGATTATTCCGGGAAAACCTGTTGCCTGAGGGACGCCGTGCAGGGGCCGCCGGGATTCAAAACAGTGCATCCTTCTGAGGTTTGTCGGTGCGAGGAAACCGGGGAGTTAATCCCGGCCGAGAGTGCCGCAACCTGCGAAGTGACCGGAAGAACAGTGCATAAAACGGCAGTGGCAATCTGCTCGGAGTCCTTCACGACAGCCTTGAAGCGGCTGATGGAGCGATGTCAGGAAACCGGTGACCTGTCTCTAAGTCATCTGCTCGTCAAATGTGAGATCACAAACCGAAAAGTCCGACGATCGCTGACTGCAGTGAGTGCGGTGAGTGGTCGCTGTGCCCTCAAACACCTGCTTGTACGATGCCAGATGACAGATGAACTGATTCTGCGCGAGGAAGCCGGCCAATGCCAAATCACACGTCAGACGGTCAACAGAAAACTCCTGCGACGCTGTGCGCGGAGCGGAGTGGTCGCAATCCGACAGCGTCTGGGAAAAAGTGTGATTTCCGGCAAGTGGTTTCAGCCGCAGTTCCTCGTGAAACTGCTGACCGGCGGCTTGGCCGCGAGAGATGAAGTAAAAAAATGCCACTGGAATGGTGGTTACCTGAACAGCTCTTCAGTTGCAACGTGTCAGCTTTCAGGACTGACGTTTTCGAGGGCCTTGCTGAACGAAGCGGGTGAATTCGGCGTGCTGCGACAAGCTCTTGATGGGGCTTGCAGCGGTGAACCGTTTCCCGATCCCGGTTTTCTGTTGGACTCTAAACCGGATGTCTTTCGTGGTGTTTGTGACGTGAGACTGATTCAGGGACGGGCGGCAGGCATCCTTCATGGAAGGCGAACTCGCTTTGGCCTGTTTCATCAGTACTTCGGTGTTGTACTCCAATCCGGAAAAAAGGGGGCAACGCTGCAGGGCCGAGCATTGTTCGGGAAAAGATCGTCGGGCGTCTGGTACGCTGTTGATCAATTCGAAATGTGAAACAGACTTTCGAAAAAGCAACTCCATTCCATCGCGGGGTGGTCGCCTGCGCAGAGTGCGTTCTGGAGGTCAGCCGCGCGATTCTGTAGGTCATGGATGAAGAAGTTTACGGTCTGGGCAGTCCAGCGGGACTTATATGTCTCCTTCGAACTGCTATCCGCCTACGCCCGCATCCGCTCGACAGACTTGCGGCCGTCGCACTCCTGCAGAACGCAAAACCGGCTGATTGGCAGTGGCGGCCGCGGTAAAGCCCCAGCACTCAGTCCACTCCGGCCAGCCCGGCCCCGCGCCGTTTGTCACAGCATCGCGGCGGGCGTAAGCGGCATTCGCCCAGTCGCTCCGGGGAATGCGATGGTGCAGGTCGTGGCTGCTGAGGTCTGCCTGAACGCAGAAGAGTTTGGCCGGGAGGTGCAAGCAGCACATCCGGAGCGTCGAGAGGAGAGTTGCCGCCAGCCGGGGATCCACGCAACGACTTTGCCCATTTTCGATTGACTCGACCGCCGTTTCCCGGAAGAATCATCGGCAAACTCGATTTCTGAATCACGGCGAAAGTCTCCGAATGCCTCTTGCTCGCACACTGGAACAGGCCACTCCGGTCTTAGACCCTGATGCGCCCCTTGAAAGTGACGATCCGCGTTATGTTGATTTCAGCGATGTCCGCGGTGGTGTCGCTGTTTCGCGTCTGAAAAAACTTCTGCAGCGGCATGGTTCCAGGGACCAGTGGGAGCACGCGGTCTTTTCCAGCCATCGCGGCGCCGGCAAGACAACGGAATTGAAAAGACTGGCCCGCGAACTGTCGGCACACTGCTTCTCGATTTACATAGAAGCAAGTACCGCACTGGATCCAGTGGAATTCAGCATCGAAGATCTGTTGCTGGTACTGGCTCGCGAGATTGAGGCAGTCTTTCGAGCTCGCGGGACGCCACTTCCGGAACCGGCGACAAAAGCGGTCGAAAATTACTTTTCCGAGTTGATTTTCATTGACGACACGGGCAAGTCGTATCTTGGGGGAATCGACATCCAGGCGAAGCAGCAGGCCGGGATCCCCTTCTTTGCAACACTAATGGCCAACCTGACCGCCAGCCTGAAGTTTTCCAGCGACCATCGTGAGACACTGCGACGGCAACTGCGTCGCTATCCGGGTGCGTTGCTGACCCACGTGAACAGTCTGCTGAAGGAGGCTGGGCATATCCTTCGCGAGCAAAGTTCTCAGCGACTGCTCCTGCTGATCGACAACCTTGATCGCTACAACCCGAAGTTCATAGACCAGTTGCTGGTGGCGTCTCAGGATGTGTTTAAGAGTCTTCAATGTGACCTGATCCTGACACCTCCAATCGAGCTCATTCTCAAGCCACAGTCGCAATCACTTGACCTCGTGTTTCGATGCGAACACATGCCGACGATTTCTCTTCGCAGCAAAGACCAGGGTTACTGGGGGTTTTCAGGGAATGGCAGAGAGAAACTTATTGAAGCCCTCGGCAAGCGAATCGACATTGACCGGCTGATTCCGGACTCTGAGGCACGCAGTCTGCTTGTCGCGGCGTCTGGAGGCGGTATCAGGGAGTTCTTCAGACTGGCTCAAACATGCACTCTCGATGCCGCCGGTGATTCAATCACCAGCGATGACGTGCAGGGAACGCTGAAACGTCAGCGGAGCGAGTTCCGCAATCGCATCGACGCCAACAACTGGTGGCCGGCGCTCAGGGCGATTGCGGACTCCAAACGAATGACCAGTGACGCAGCCCGGCAGGAAGTTGTCTTTCAACGACTGGCGTTTCAGTACAATGGGGAAATCTGGTACGACGTCCATCCGCTCGTTGCTGATCTGCTCCTGGCGGGAGCAGCCGAGTCGCCGGGAAGGTCGTCTGCATCCGCCGTCGCACCGTCTGCAAGGAAGGCTGGTCGAGGCGGTTCGCGAAAGGAACGCTCGTGAATGATGCTGCGGGCGGGCGTCCCTCTGTCACGTCGGCACCTGTTCCCTGCCGTCCGCTTGACTCGCTGCCGGTTGCCGGTCCTCCGGACTGCATTACCCGCGAGGACCTGCAGCGGTTCACGCGTTACCTCGATCGCACCATTGGCACTCGTTTCCGCCTTGCCATCATTGAAACACCCAGCCCGCAATCCCAGACAGACACTCTGAACTGGCTGTTCACAGAACTGACGCGTCGCGGGGCTCCGCTGTTTGAACTGAATCTCCAGAAACTCTGGGCGCCGCAGCAGCAGTGGCCGGACGGAACTGCGAATGTCTGGAAGACGCTGCACCGGGAAATTGATCCAGCGTGTGTGGCCAGTCATCGAGCGGTGATTGTGGTGCGAGGACTGGAGAGTTTTCAGGACATCGCGGGCCGTGCCCGGTGGGATGTGGCGGCGCAGGTGAATATTCAGCGGGATCTTTATGTTCGCGACTATCCCTGCTGGTGGATTCTGTTTCTGCACCCGGCTTCGCGTCAGCACTGGCAGAAAGTTGCGCCGGACTTCTGTGATTACGTCTCTGTCTGGACACACGCCACAGCCACTCCCTCATCGCTTTCCGAAACGCCGGCGGATTCTTCGCACATCGCGGACATTGAATTTCTGCCACGCGGCGCTGTTTCTTCCGCATGGCCGCCGCTGCTGCTGGAATCGCTGCGTCAGCTGCAGCAGGGTCAACTCGATCAGGCGCTTGACAGCCTCTACTCCTTCCGCGCATCTCCTCCAGACGGTGCGCACCCCAAGGCCATTTCAACAATTCTGGAGGCCATGATTCGAGAACAGCGAGGCGAAACGGCTGTCGCCAGCCAGCTGCTGACGGACTCCGCGATTCCTCAGCTGCGCAGCCTCTGCCAGCACGAGCCACCCGGGGATGTGCTCCCGGATCTCGCGTGGTCCCTCTGTACTCTCGCACGGCTGACGCAATCCCACGGTGATCTCGACTCCGCGCAGACCCTGCTCGCCGAAGGTCACTCGTACTGGATGCAGTTGCATGCACAGACACCTGAGGATTCTCGGGTTCGTGTGGAACTCGCCAACAGTCTCGAACGACTTGCCGACATCGCCCGCGTCCGTGGCCAGTTGCCCGAAGCCCGCGGCGCCCTGGAACAGGCGCTGCACCTTCGTGAAGAGCTCATTTCCCAGTTCCGGCTGCAACCGGAATATGAGATGGCGATTGTCGGCACCTGTCATCAGCTGTCTGTCATCGCGCTCACAATGGGCGACCCCGGCAAGGCTCGTGAATGGGCCGAACGGGCGCTCGAAATCGCCGCGCGAACCGCTGCATCGTCGCCGCAGAACCTGGAAGCTTCACGCAATCATGCAGTGCAGTGTGAGCAGCTGGGGGATGTGCTGATGGTGTCCGGTGATGTCAATTCAGCTGAACCTTGTTTTCAGCAGGCCACCGAGATCCATCGTCGACTTGTGGCCCGGTCGCCCGAGTCCGCACAGTATTCGCGCAATCTGAGCACGAACCTGATCAAACTGGCAGATGTCGCGCTGGGAGTCCGGGATTTCAAACAGGCACTGCTTCAGCTTGAGGAAGCGTCGCAGATCTGTGCTAAGCTGGCCGATGCTGCCCCGAATGCGGTGCACATCCGCGATTTCAGCGTTTGTCTGGAGCGTCTGGGTGACCTGTACATGTCAATCGGAAACGCTCATCAGGCGAGACTTTGTCACGAGAAATCACTGGAGTTTTCGCAGCAGCTGACGGAATTGTCGCCGCTGAATGCTGAGGCTGCACGAGATTTTGGCATCAGCCTGAATAAGGTTGCCGATGTGCGGCTGGCTGATGGCGATGCTGATGCCGCTCGGGAGCTGTATGAACGTGCGTTGCGGCTGCGTCAAGAGCTTTCAGCGGCAGCGCCCGAAAATGTACTGCTTTCAAAGGATCTCTGGATTTCCTGCATGAAACTGTCGCGACTGCATGGCGTTCGGAATCAGCCGGAACTGGTCAGCAGCTTCATCCGCCGCGCCACGCAGATGCTCAGTGACACGCCGCAACTGAGTTTACTGCTCAGCCCGGCAGATCGGGGTGTGCTGGATGCGCTGGTGCAAGCCGAAACCAACGTGGCAGATTCGCCACCGCCAGTCAAATAGAACCTGCAACGGCAGGACGCGACTCATGAGTCGCCGGGAGCGATACTTTCCACCGACACCTGAGCGGTTGCAGGAGTGGTCGAAGGGTTCGTAGCGAGAGGCCTGGAATGGACAGGAGTTGCTGTCTTGAAGGTGGGTAACGGCGCGAAAAGTTCGGAGCGGATTGCTGATTGTCAGAACGTGTACAGCGTTTTGTCATCACTGTGCACTCCGGGGACGTTCGACCGGGGTCGCTTCCGCCGCTGCGAGAAACTCTTTCTGAAAGCGCTCTGTTTCGCTCAGCCGATCCGTGATCATCCGCCACCCCGCTGTCAATTGATCTCGACGTGCGCGGTAGTCAGCTTGTCGCCTGGAAAATCGCGATTTCTTCGGTTGTTGTCCGAGTCGATGTCATCCGGACAACAAATCGAGACCACCCACGCTTCCGAGGACTTCGAGGGTGTGCAGAGTACGGCGAAGGACGGTAAGACCGTTTCGCCAAGCCACTCCAGCATTACCTTTCGGAGCCGATCTGTGGTCGCTGAGTCTCTGCGCGCGGCTGCGAAGAGATTGTGTCCAATGGTAAACATACTCCCAACCACCTCCCATGTTACCGACGGTACCTCCAATAGTGAACGCGAGACTCTGTAGCGGCTCAGACATCTGGCATCCCCCCGATCAGTCTGTTCATCCACATGCGTGACAACGTCCGGCCCTGTTCGGCCATCTTCAGCATTCTGTCATTGACCACGACCCTCGTCACCACCGTTCGTCCCCCGTTGTCTCGGTCAACTGCAAAAAGACGCACGTTGCTGTCCTGAAGCGGCAATCCACCTTGAAAATGCAGCCATCAGTTGCATCGCAAGGCCGGGATTTAGTCCGTGATCTGCATTATCAATTGCCACCATAGCCGGCGCGCTGGGATGTCCGGCGATCACCGCGAGGAACAGCACAAGAAGTGCACCCTCGCTGGCATCGTAGCCAGAAAGAACATTACGGCCTTCAGCCATAAACGGATCGGTGAAACGGATAACACGGGGAGACGCGCTGGCAGAAGGTGACAGTGGCATACTGGCGAAAGGTGCCGAGCCAAACAACTTTGCCCACGAAATCCATTGCAGAGATTCGTGGCAGATTTCCTTAGCTCTGATATCTGACTTTCGCCTTGTAAGAATCGTATGGACCGCCTCGCGGGGGCCGCAACCCGAAAATCCCAGCGGTTCTCGCGGTTGAGTCTCTGGACTCACTCCTCGCAAAACCGGCGTTGTGAGTGAATAGATGACGAAACGCCGTAATCGGCGCAACATCGCCAGGGCAACGTCGTCGGGTTCAAGTTCTACCGCTCTTAACGCCGCAGGTCCTGCTTCTTTATTTCCAGCATTTCGCATGCTGGAGCCACGGCCTGCCAATTTGATTTTCCCCCGCATCCACGCCTCGTGCTTAAGAGCCACTCAGGTGACAGGTCCTTGAGAGGAATTGTGCAAATCGGATGTGTTTCCGGGATTATCAGCCAGACCAGCACCGTCTGCTGCGTTCGTATAGACGACGGTGCCTGGCAGTCGGGGTTAGTGCTTTTCAGCTGCTGATGTGTGATCGTGCAGAATCAGCCAGCGATCGTCTTTGCGGGACATGAGCAGGGTGAACAGTCCGGTGTCGTTGCCGACAGAGGGATCCCGCTTGAGCACGTAGCGTCCAAAAACTTCCGCCCACTCTGAACTGAGCACCCGGATTTCGAGATCCTGAAAAGACAGCGTTCCCATTTTCTCGCGGGTGTCGTAGTGTTTTTGGTAGCGTTCGAGTGTTTGCTGCCAGCCTCGCTGTACCGCATCACCGCTGGCGAAACGCAGATTCTTATCCCGCACATAACCCTCCATGAACGCGGGAATATCGCCTCGATTCCAAGCCTCCGCCTGGGCCATCAGAACAGTTTGAATTGATCGTTCCGCGGCCTGCTCATCGACAGTGCTGTAAGCACGTCCGGCTTCGACGCCGGACAACAGACCACCGGATGCCGCACCGAGTGAAAGCAGCAGCAGCGCGGAGGCCACGCGATGAACGGGTCGGCTGCGGTCGGCCAGCAGTCGGCGGAAACCGGTCGAATTCCTGTTTTGATCAGCTGGAACCACGTGTCTGTCTTTCTTAAAAAGATTGCGCGGCGGGATTTTCTGCTCACCCAGGGTGATCATAAACCAACAGATTCAAATGGAAAAGTTGCTGCAGTTACCATGCACGGTAACTGCAGCACATTCACTGGGTGTGGTAGTCTGATCTCTCAACTTCGGCAGACACAACCCCCGGAGTGGTGGCAAGGTGAGGCAATTGGTCTGCGGCCACTGTACCCGTGAGTACTCCGATGGAATCGAGCATCTCTCGGAGGACGAACCCTCGCAGTTCAAGGGCCGCTGCGATCTGAGACATTCTGTTCCAGTGTTTTTCGTCCACGAGGACCGTGACGTTCACAAGCCGACTGTCCACCATGCCACAAACTCCATCAAGTTTTGCGTTGAATGTCGTTAACGATCAGAGGGGAGCCTGCACCAGTCCGGCGCCGATGTCGCTGTTTGGAGCAGAGAGCCGGCGGGCGTTGCTGGTGAGCAGCTGCCAGAGTGCCTGTGAGGACGTGGCGGCACCGCGTGCCTCCAGCCACATCGCGGCAATTCCAGCGACATGCGGGGTCGCCATGCTCGTGCCTGAAATGGAGTGGTGACCTGAGGGACCGCCGGCAACAAGAGCAGGTTCCGGCCAGCTGGAGAACACAGCAACGCCCGGCCCGGAAACATCAACTCCGCCACCGTTGGGATTGATGGCGCCATTTGAGAATGAAGCAACTTTCAGGCTGTTGTCGACCGCGGCGACTGCCATGATGGAGGGGCAGTTTGCCGGACGACTCACCGGACGCGGAGGCGAATAGCGGTTGTTGGTTCCGGGAATACGGCTGTCGTTACCGGTGGCCGCGATGATCAGAGTTCCCGGACGCGACAACAGTGCTCGCTGTGCAACGGTTTCATAAATCGGTGAGAACGTGTCACCGGGCCGCACGGGGCCTCCGAGAGACATGGAGATGATGCGACACTGGTTGGAAATGGCCCAGTTGATTCCGGCAAGGATTCCCGAATCTGATCCTTCCCCATTGTTGGCGAGCACCTTTCCCACGTACAGCTCGCCACGATATGCACAACCGTAGCGACGCGTGCCGTTCACTCTTTGCTGGAACCCAAGACTTGTGCCGGCACAGTGTGTGCCATGTCCATTGCGATCGTCCACGGTTTCATTCGGAATGTTGACCAGTGTCAGCGATGACACGTCTATCTGTCCAAAGAGATAACTGGCCGATTCGCACAAGACCTGAGCAGGAAATCCCTTTAAACAAGGAAAAAATTCCGAGAATCGTCACCAGCTTCTGTCATCGGAGCAATCGCATCGCCCGCCGGCGTCGCTTGCAGATTATTTCCGATCGCTGAGTTTCGCAAGGAGTCGCAGGAGTTCGAGGTACAGCCAGACGAGGGTGACCATGAGACCGAAGGCACAGTACCACTCCATGTATCGAGGGAACCGCTGTTCGGTGGCGCGTTCGATGTGGTCAAAATCGAGCACCAGATTCAGTGCTGCCACAATCACGACAAAGACACTGAAACCAATCCCGATTACGCCGCTGGTGTGAATGTAAGGGATCGTGAAACCGAAGAATCCTCCAATCAGGGACACCAGATACACGAGGCAGATCCCGCCCATGGCCGCGGCCATCCCCAATCGGAAATTTTCGGTTGCCCGGATCAGACCAGACTGGTAGGCCAGCAGCAGTCCGGCGAGCGTTCCGAAGGTACAGCCAACGGCCTGGGTGACGATTCCGGGGTAACGCGATTCAAAAATTGCTGAAACGCCACCCAGAAACAGACCTTCGCCTGCGGCATAGACCGGTGCCAGAAACGGACTGGCTGCGGGTTTGAAAAACATGATCAGGCTGGCGATCACGGAAACCAGCAGCCCTCCAAAAAACCACGGCAGAGCGGCCCCCAGATCCCGGCCACCCTCAGCAATCACTTTGAACCACGTAAACCCGGCGGTGCCCAGCGCGATTAACAGCAGAATGGCGGTCTTGAGCACCACCCCCTGGATCGTCATCGACGCTGACACCGACGATGGCACGTCCTGATCAATACCGAAGGGACCGTCTTCAAATGTGTGTGAATTGAGAACTGGGTTTGACGTTCGCATAAACCACCACCACTGCAGGAAAGGAAATTTTCACAACGCCCGCCGCCATCTTCCAAAGATACGCGAGGGCTGACAACTGGAAACATCACGTCAAACGTTCAGGAATCAGGAATTGGTCAGGGGAAAAGATGTGAAATTGTGAAAGCAGGAGTTTTTTTGTTCCCTGGGCAGGAATATTCCCGGCAACTCGGCCGGTTTCACTTCCCCGAAAATCGCGGCATTTCAGCCAGTTCTATCTTGCATTCACGCCCGCTCCCCCTATCCTTATTGAGACTGCGTCTCAATCTCATGACAGCAAACCCAGGACGGATTGTCGATTTCCAGAGTAAAGGACACATTTCCAATGCCAGCCCCGAAACTCGTCTCTCATCGCCGCGTCGGTTTTACGCTCATTGAACTGCTTGTGGTGATCGCCATCATCGCGGTCCTTGTGGCTTTGCTGCTCCCGGCGGTCCAGCAGGCCCGCGAGGCTGCTCGGCGAACGCAGTGCCGCAATCATCTGAAGCAGATCGCCCTGGCGCTGCACAACTACGAGAGTGCTCACTGCGTTTTTCCTCCGGGATTTGTCAGTGTTCCCACGGGTCCATGGCCGGGTGGCGGCAATGATCCGTTACCCGAGGCGGGGCCGGGCTGGAGCTTTTTCGCGATGCTGCTGCCTTTCGTGGAACAAAACAATCTATCTGCCCAGATCAATTTCAATCTGCCTGTCACACACCCGGCCAACGCTGTCGGGCGCAGCACTGCGGTGTCTGTGTACCGCTGCCCCAGCGACACAGCACCAGAGAGAATCAGTGCATACCCGGCAGCGCTGGGCATCGCTGATCTTGCGGCCTGCAGTTACATCGGTTCGCTGGGTGGTGGAAATCCTGCGGACGCGCCGGGCTACACGGCGATGTACGAGCAGCCTCAGTTCAACGGCATGTTCCATCGCAACTCTGCGGTCCGCACGCGAGACATTACGGACGGAACATCGAACACGTTTGGTGTGGGTGAGCGTCAGAGTGCGTTTGCTCCGAATGGCTGGGCTGGTGTGATTCCGGGTGCGAGGACAGTGTTTTCTCAGCAGGTGGCTGCTCGTCGGGGCGTTGCGTTTGATTCCAGCCAGCGTCCGGCGATTACGATGGCAGTGGTGCATGTTCGCAGCGGCGGTCCCAACGCTCCGACCGGAAGTCCTGGCGGCTACAACGCTCCTCACACCGGTGGTGCTCAGTTCATGCTCATGGACGGCAGCGTTCGCATGATCAGCGAAAATGTGGACATCAATCTGTTTCGCTGGCTTGCTGCGCGGAATGATGGTCGCGTGATTGACAATCCGGTATCGTACTGACGCGTGAGCGGAGGTGCGTGCCTGGACGTGCGTGCCTGGCGGCCTGCCAGCTTCTGGCTGGAATGCCGGTTTCGTCTGCGCGACATTCCGGATTCCGTTCCCAGCAATTCAGCGACAACCGAGCGAACATGTTTTCGACTATGCTGTTTTTCTCCCGGAGTCGGGCCGGGTTCAAGTATGGGGTCCGTGTCACGGAGCGAAGCGCGATTACAGTTGCATCATCCGGGGCTCGTCGGCAGGGATTCACTCTGATTGAGCTGCTGGTGGTGATTGCAATCATCGCGGTTCTTGTGGCCCTGATTTTGCCGGCGGTCCAGCAGGCTCGCGATGCCGCTCGCAGGACTCAGTCGCGCAACCACCTGAAGCAGCTGGCGCTGGCGGCAGCGAACTTCGAAGATGTGCATCGGCATTTGCCGACCAGTGGCGGATACGACTATACGCCTGGGATTGCAGCGAACTCCGCTCCCTATCAAAGCCGGACTCCGCGGGGCATTGAGCCAACCCCGGCGGTGCTCACTTTTATTCCCGGCTACGGCCAGTTTCGTCCGCGCTGGGGCGACCCTGCCGACGAAACTCGGTATCAGCTGGGATCGACATTTTATTCGCTGCTCCCATTTCTTGAGCAGGCGGCGCTCTTCGAGGATCCGTTTCTGTGTTATCGGACTGCGTTACCGATCTTTCAGATGCCGACGCGGCGAAGCGGTCTGGTGTCGATACCGGCGGTGGATCCGGTTTACCCTGGCTGGAACTACAGTGACGGTGGTCAGGGCCCCTGTGCTCGCACCGATTACGCGGCGAATGAACTGGTATTCCGGACCACTTATTCCGGCTGGGGACAGGTGCTGCGTTTCAGGGATATCACGGATGGGACGTCGAACACTATTTTTTTCGGCGAGAAGGCGATGTCGCAGAACGCGTGGCGGGCGGGAGTGATGTACTGGGACGAACCATGGGTACTTGGTGGCAACGGTGGAGTGGGTCGTTGTGGTTACGAGCTTTACAGCGACCTCGAGTTGAATCGTTTTCCGGAGCGTGTGAACGGGGCTGGCTGGAATGACGGCCGCTATTCGTGTGGCGGCGGCAACTGGGGCACACCCAGTCCCGGGGGGCCTCAGTTTGCACTGGGAGACGGCAGCGTGCGGGGGCTCAGTTTTCAGCTTGACAAAGGCGTGATGCACAACCTGATTCGTCCGGGGGATGGCAATGTGGTTTCGGTCGAATAGGGCGTGTGGACTGTTGTTGGGGTTGGGCTTTGTGTTGGTTGTCGTGGGATGCGGAAACGACCAGCCGAAGCTTGTGGAAGTCACTGGCCGTGTGACATTGGCTGGCAAGGGGCTCACAGCCGGTTCCATCACATTTCATCCGACGGCGGAGAATTCCTTTCAGAGCGATTCGCCCAGCAGTCAGCTGCAGCTGGACGGAAGTTTTCGGATGCGAACGTGGCCATGGGGCGACGGTGTTCCTCCGGGAGATTACCGTGTCACGCTTTCACCGGAGCTGGCGGGGCGTATCGATCGCACACGTTACGGGGATGTGGGAACGACGCCGTTATCGATCACAGTGTCGCAGGGGGCGCTGGAGGGGCATGAGTTTCGAGTGGACGAGCCGTGAGCAGTATTCTGCGGATTTCGGCGGCAAGAAAAATGGAACCGGCAGCGATGACGTAGCCGGAATCGGCAGCGAGTGCAGTTGCGAGGCTGAATGCGGCTTCTGGTGTTTCAGCGACGTGCAGTCGCGGGGGGGTTGCGAGCTGTTCGCACAGCTGGCGGGCAGCAGGCATGAGCAACTCAGGTGCGACGCTGCGGGGGTTGCAGGTGAAACGCGTCAGCACCACATGACGGAACTGCGGCAGAGCACGGCGGAGCATTTCATCGGCATCTTTGTCAGCGGCCACGGCGAAGATCAGCGTACCATTGAGGTCCTGCCATTCCGTTTCCTGGAGGAGCTGGCAGACGGCACTCATGGAATCGGGGTTGTGTGCGGCATCGAGGATGATGGGCGGGGAGCCAGAGAAGATTTCAAAACGCAGGGGCCAGTCTGTGAGACGAAGACCGCTGCTGATGGCGGCGGGCGAGATTTGTGGCCAGCCATTTTGCTGCAGGATTTCGCAGGCCATTACGGCGAGGCTGGCATTGTGGGCCTGGTGTTTTCCGAGCAGCGGAAGCTGGAGCTGTGAGAAGGTATTCTGTGGGGTGCGAATCTGAATGGTCTGCGAGCGGTCACCGGGCGAGTGCGGCGTTTCTGCGCCCCAATAGAAATCCTGACCGCAGACAACACGAGTGGCCTGCAGTTGTTCGGAGCGGGCGGCGACGACCGCCGAGGCTTCCGCGGGAAGCACTCCTTCAACAACGGGGACCTGCGGCTTGATAATGCCGGCCTTTTCGCCTGCGATCAGTGACAGTGTGTTGCCAAGGATCTGCATGTGGTCGAAACCGATGCTGGTGATGACAGTGACAAGAGGTCGGCAGACGTTGGTGCAGTCGAGTCGTCCGCCGAGTCCGGTTTCGAGGACTGCGATATCAATCTGCTGGTCCGTGAAAAACATCCAGGCCAGCAGCGTTGTGGCTTCGAAAAACGTGGGGTGACGATCTTCCGGCAGAGTTTCGTCGTTATCGAGCAGCAGCCGGAGCCGCTGGATGAGTGTTGTGAGCTGTTGCTGTGTTGGTTGAAGTCCGCAGACGCGCATGCGTTCTTCGAACTGGAGGATATGCGGAGAAGTGAAGAGACCGGTGCGAATGCCGGCCTGTCGCAGGATCGAGTCGATCATTGCGGCAGTGGATCCCTTGCCTTTGGTGCCTGCGATATGGACGGCAGGAATCTGCAGTTGCGGGTTGCCGAGCCGTTGCAGGAGTCGTTGAGTGCGTTCGAGCCGAAACGGGGAGTAGTCGGCGGGACGGGTCCGTTCGTAGTCGATGCGGCCATAGAGCCAGTCAAGTGCCTGGCGATAATCACTGGAATCTGATGACGCGCGGACGTTCATCCCCTGATCCTGAGCAAGCAGGTCTGCAACGGCTGGCGGCGTTGTACGAGAACAGCCGCCTGTGCAGATGGGATTCTAGTCCGAGAATATCGACAACGTCACCTGAACGGGGACGGATGCAGAAAAGGGGAAAACGCGGATTCGCAGATCAAAGCACGGCCGGAGACCACGCCGGCAGGACGGCGAGGTCGGAGAGCTGGTCGATGCCGATCAGAAAATTCAGAGCTTCCTCGGCGCGACCGGTTTTAAGATTGACAGCGGCGATGCCGCAGACGAGGTCGTCGCGAAGAATGCTGCGACCATCCGACATCAGTGTGGGATCGCAGACGCGTGAGAGACCGACGAACGCATAATCGCCGCAACAGTCCATCCCCGTGGCATATCCGGGAAGAGCTTCGATGCAGTCGATTCCGCCGGAAACAGAATCCACGACGCACAGCTGTCCGATCCATGACTGCAGCAGGTAGAGTCTTTCGTTGTGCACTCGCGGAGCACTGGGGACGATCAGGTTTTCGAGTACAACTTCACCTGACGGGACATCAATCACAACGCCGGAAGAGAATGGATCAGATCTCCAGCCTTCCGCCTGGTCGCAGGCACCCAGCGCGGTGGCGTACCGAGGACGCCCGAGGTGCATGGCCAGTCCATTCAGATGGCAGCGATCTTCGTCTTCGATGCTGCTGATGAAGCCTGGTTTCCAGCAATTGAGTGATTCGCCGGAGTCGGCGAAGAGTGTCAGGCAGGAGCAGCCGGTGTTGGCAACCCACAGGCCTTCGTTCCCCCAGCCCATGGCGGGACTGGCCGGACTGCCGGTGTTGTGGCTGCGTTGGGCACGAAATTCCAGACGATGTGGCGCGGCGAATGGCGATCGCTTCAGGTGACTTGCGAACGCCGCTGCGGGGCTGGAGTAGATCTGAATCTGGCCGCGGACAGCGACAGCGATGCGAGCAGTATCTGCCGCCACGCCTGCAGGCTGCTGCTGGTGCAGCATCGTCAGCGACAGCTGTTCCTCGTGTACGCCCAGGGCCATCAGCAACCCGGATCTGCCGGAGGAGACGACCAGTGAGATGCGGAGTCGTCTGAGCAGATCCACAAAACCGGTGGAACTCTGACAGGACACTGCCAGACCATTTCCGGAAACGGGGGGAGGAGTCAGCAAATCAGGCGCGGCCGTGCTGCGGCCTGAACGGATGGAGATACCCGTCAACGTGTTGGCATTCATGGTCCCGGAGGGCCTTTTTTAAAAACGCTGGTGCTGAGGGCGGTTTACCGACGTCAGCAAACAGCAATGACGGAAACGCACGGGCATTGACGGAGAGTGTTGCCAGGAATCAACGGTGATGGGGTGGAAAGGCAGCGTTTGCTGCTTTCTGTCGGCAGCCCCTGCAATCGGAACTGACGCACTTTGACCGCGAAAAAACCGAGAAAACATCCGTTTTTCGCCCGGTGATGCGCAGCAAAACACTGACTTGCGTTGATTTTGGTTGACACACTACTGAAAATGCCGCTCGTGGAATGCCTGTCCGTCCCGAGCTTTTCGCCCGAGCATTCCACCACGAAAGTCTGTGTCCGCAAAAATTATGCCACCGGAACTGCATTCATCTGTTCTCTCCCCCGTTCCCTCTCAGAAGCGTCGGTGAAACACCATTTTCAGGTTGCTCAACAACGATGTCAGATTTCACTTCCAGCCGTCCTTCCGACAAACTCACGGGTGCAGAATTCGAGACGCGACGTGCCGACCTGCCCGAGTCCGGTCGCTGGCACGAACTTCACGAAGGTCGCCTGGTACTCCTGTCTGCACCGGAAGAAATCCACGGAACCATCGTCCTGAACCTCTCCAGAATGCTGGCTGTCTGGCTGCAGTCGCGGCCCCCTGGTCAGCGCGGCTATGCCTGCCACGGACTGGGACTCCCAGTGCAGCGTGACCCGGACACTCTCTACTTTCCTGCCATTTCGCTGTTTCTCGGGAACAGCTCTTTTCTGCAGGCCGACCGTGTCATCGCTTCCGCCGTACCGGATCTTGTGATTGACATTGCCTCCACCAACGACCGTCGCAGTGACATGCGGCGGCGAACCACCGCCTATCTGCAGCATGGTGTTCGCACCATCTGGGTGCCTGATCCGTTCAAAAAGGAGTTGCAGGTGATTCGTCGTGGCGACCACACTCTGGCCCTCGGAACCTGGCAGACGCTCGACGGCAACCCGCTGCTTCCCGGCTTCTCCGTTCCCGTGGAACAGCTGTTCGCACAGCCAAAGTGGTGGGATGGCCGAATTCCTGAATGCCGAGTTGTCACAGAGCCTTCTGACGCCGCCGAATAACGCTCCGATTTCCCCAGCGCCATCATCACTGTCCCCTGTTTCACCCGGACACTCAAATGCCAGCTCGTGCTGCTGTTGACTGGATCAGAAATCTTCTCGGCAACGAGTCAGGTGACCAGCCCGAGCGAGCTGCAGAGGACTCGCCCGGTTCACTTCGACGAGCGTTGCGGAGCTGTGAAACCACCTATGTCGAAGGCGCCTGGGAGTGTGTGCAAACGTGCCCTGAGCAGCTGGAACAAACTCCGGAAGCCTATACCGAGCTGATGCTGGATCTGCACCGCGGCATGATGATCAAGGTGCTCGTTGAAATCGCCCGCTGTGATCGCCGCTGGCGAAAGGAAGAGTGTGCTGCAGCCCGTGTGGTGCTGCAGCACGTCTGGAACCAGACTTTCCCGGCCGAGAACCTTGAGCAGACGATCCGTACAACGGTGGAGCTCGCTGAATCGCTCTCCTGGGAATCGCTTGCTGGTCCCTTCAGAACTCTGCCACCACTTCAGGAACGTCAGAGCACTTTGCTGGGCCAGGTGATGCGGATTGCCAACCTGATCGCGCGAGTGGACGGCGAGGTCTCGGATGCCGAACTTGAAGCACTTCGCTCTGTACATCTCGGACTGGAGCTGGCCTTCGCCAGTCGTTCCGGGCGTCGCGCAGCGGCGAGGGAATCGGCCGGGACCGGAACCGAATCCAGCGGCACTCCGCCAGTATCCGGGACGCGCGCCGCACAGTCGCCAACGGTCGCCGTACCAGCAGTACCGACAGCTTCGACTCGTTTGTCCGGTATGCCGAAGCTCAGAGCAGATTCAGGTGAACTGGCGGCTGCCAGCCCGCTGGACGAAGCCCTGAGCGAACTGGATCAGCTGATTGGCATGGAGTCGGTGAGGAGGGACATTCAGGAGCTGATTGCGTTTCTGAAGATTCAGGCGGAGCGGGTTCGTCGTGGGCTGCCGGAAACACCGGTTTCATTGCACACGGTATTCACTGGAAATCCGGGCACCGGCAAAACGACGGTGGCTCGCATCTTCGGCAAAGCACTGGGCGGGCTGGGTATTCTGAAGTCTGGACATATCGTCGAGACGGATCGTTCCGGTCTGGTGGCCCGATTCGCCGGACAAACCGGGCCGCTTGTCAATGAACGAGTCGACCAGGCCCTCGACGGTGTCCTGTTTGTCGATGAAGCCTACAGCCTGGCGTCTGACGGAGCGGAGGACGCGTACGGTGCCGAAGCTCTGCAGGTGCTGCTCAAACGCATGGAAGACGACCGGAAGCGACTGGTTGTGATCCTCGCCGGGTATCCGACCCCGATGCAGGAGATGCTGCGTTCGAACCCGGGGCTCAGCAGTCGTTTTCAGCGGAGCATCAGTTTTCCGGACTATTCGGCCCCGGAACTGCTGCAGATCTTTGACGGCTTTTGTTCGCGGCATCAGTACCAGCTGGCAGCTGACGCCCGCAGGAAGCTGGGTGAGTATTTTCAGCGGCAGGTGACGGAGCGAGATGAGCATTTTGGAAATGCGCGAATGGCCAGGAATTGTTTCGAGAGTTCCATTCGTCGCATGGCCTCAAGGATCGTCAGAATCCCGAAACTCACTCAGGAAGACCTGATCACGCTCCGTCCGGAAGACATTGACACCGGGGCGGATGCCGGTGGCGAACCGGTCTGATTCGGTCGGGAATCTTCCGCGCGGAGCCTGCTGCACGTGCTTTCCTGCTGTTCCGGCGGTACAGTTCAGAGTCCTCTGCCATCATTTCCGCGGTCCATTTCACACCTATACATATGTGGTCGCCTCGTCACCATGCGCACAATCATTCGAAATCTGCTGTTGCTGCTGGCCGTCCAGGCACTCCCTTCATTCCTGCAGGCCGAGGACTGGGCCTGGTTTCTTGGCCCGCGGCATACCGGAGAATCCTCAGAGACGGACCTTCAGCCCGACTGGACGACTGCTCCCCCAAAAATCCTCTGGAAACAGTCCATCGGCACCGGCTACAGCGCCCCATCAGTGCTCGGCGACCGTGTCGTAGTGCATTACAGAGAGGGTCGCAGTGAGGTCATTTCCTGCCGTTCCATCGAATCGGGTGCAGAGCTCTGGAAGTACTCCTACGCATCCTCCTTCGAAGACCCCTACGGTTACAACAACGGGCCTCGATGCTCACCCGTGCTCACAAAGGACCGCTGCATCACCCTCGGCGCTGAAGGTATGCTGGTGTGCGTGTCATTCACCGACGGCAAACCGATCTGGCAGCATGACCTGCGAAAGCTCTTTCAAATCCCTGACTGGTTTTTCGGCATGGGCTGCTCGCCGCTCCTTGACGGAGACCGACTGATCGTGCTGGTCGGGGGCCAGCCTGACGCGGGTGTCGTGGCATTCGAAGCATCCACCGGCAAACAGCTCTGGCAAAACGGTGGAAGGTCCACGTGGGACGGCACCGCAACTCCTGAGGGCGACACCTACGCGTGGACCGGCGAAGAGATGGTGGTGAGCTATTCATCGCCGATCATTTCAGAAATCGGCGGTCAGCGACATCTGCTTTGCCTGCTCCGACAGGGGCTGGTATCTCTGGACCCGGAGTCCGGACGGCTCAACTTTCGTCACTGGTTTCGATCACGGGTTCACGAGTCCGTGAACGCCGCCCGGCCGGTGGTCGTTGGTGATCAGATTCTGCTGTCCGCTGCATACGAAGTCGGCGCAGAACTGCTCAAAGTTGCCCCGGACGGTCGCAGCGTGAGCCAGGTATGGAAAAACCGGCGCAGCCTGCAGGCACACTGGTCCACACCTATCCACGCAGATGGCTACGTCTACGGATTCTCCGGTCGCCATGAAAACGAAGGCGAACTGCGATGTGTGAGCCTTGCTGACGGCACGGTTCAGTGGAGTACTGCGGGATTCGAGGGGAATCTGAACGATCTGCGACTGGACCGTACGACAGGAAAGGTGCTGCGGGCTGACACGGGCGAGCAGGTGCCTTACCCATTCTTTGGCCGCGGATCGCTCACGCGTATCGGCAATCGTTTCATCGTTCTGGGAGAACGAGGAACACTTGCGGTGGCTGAAGTGAATCCGCAGAAGTACGTCGAACATGGTCGATTTGCGATCGACGAGATTGGCAATCCGTCATGGGTGGCCCCCGTGATTTCCGCCGGCCGCATGTATCTCCGCAGCGAAGACTGGCTCGTCTGTCTCGATCTGCGGCGCTGATCAGTTCATGATTGAGAAGTAAGACAGCGCGGCAGAGTCGATCGCCTCGCGGGACATGGCCGGAGTGATTCGGAAGTAGTTGCAGTAGCTTCGAATCTGCTGAAGAATATCGCGGGCCTGGCAAGCTCTGAACGGTCTTCCCGTTGGCTTGTAGTGCTGCTGCACCAGATAATCGAAGCCATGTGGATCAAACGGAATCCGCAACTGCTCGCACATCAGCTCGAACAGCTGCCGAAACTCTCGCTGACTGGGATCCGGCACCTCGATCTTGTAAGGGATGCGCCTCAGAAATGCTTCATCGACCAGATCGCGGGGCTCGCAGTTGGTTGAGAAGATGATCATCTGGTCGAATGGGAACTTCACTTTCCGTCCGGTGGGCAGGTTCAGGAAGTCATAGCGTTTTTCAAGCGGAATGATCCAGCGATTGAGCAGCTGATCCACGGGCATCTGCTGGCGTCCGAAGTCATCAATCACAAGAGTCCCGCAGTTGCTCTTCACCTGCAGTGGAGCTTCGCAGATGCGTGAGGTTGGGTTGATCTGTATTTCCAGTTCGTTCATTGTGAGCTCACCGCCGGCGATGACGGTGGGGCGACGGATGAGTACCCAGCGACGGTCTAGTTCGGGAGTATCCTGGAGTCCGGCACCAGCTTCATGTTCATCCACCTCGACATGCACGCTGGGATCAAAGATACGGATGACAGACGTATCGACGGCGACGGCCCTTGGGATCCAGATTGTGGAACCAAAGACGTCCGTCATGCGTTCGGCGAGAGTTGTTTTGCCATTCCCTGGTCGGCCATAAAGAAACAGTCCGCGTCCGGCATTAACGGCCGGCCCCAGTCTCTGCAGAAATTCCTCGCTCACCACCAGCCCGCGAAAAACACGTCGCAGATCCTCCGAATCGACATTCGCAAGACTGGGACTTTGTGCGGCAACACTGGCCGTATAGTCGGTGAGCGGGACTGGGGCAGCCCCAAAGTAACTGCACTCCTCGACATAATGCAAAGCGCGCTCACGTCCGGCAGGCGTAAGCAGGTATTCGCAGTCACCGGCGGCAGTTGTACCGGCAAGATCGATCAGTTTGTCGGCGCGCAGTTGCCGCAGCACAGGTTCGACAAGTCGAAAAGGAAGTTTGAGCTGAGTACCGATGCGACGTCCCGCGAGGCTGCCCGCCTGGAGCAGGAAGCGCATGATGATCCGTTCCATGACAGCCGGTGAAACGCCGGCTTCTCGAAGAGTGGCCGGGGCACGGGGAATGAACATGTTTCCGGACGGGACCGATGGCCGCGCTGACTGCCGTTCACCCAGCAGCAGATTGACGCGTTCAAACAGATCCGTAAATGGTTCTGGACTCAGCAGGTTTGCGGGGGCGGCCACGGTCTGGACTCCGAAGTGGGGGTGGCTGATTGCTTCGACTCAACCACTTAGGTTCTAACTGCCATGCCGTCAAACCGTGTTGCATCCGGGAAGCAAATCGCCAGAATGTGACTTCGCGAGGAGCCCTTGCGGATGACTTCTGCCGTTTCTGCCGGACTGTTGACTTTGGGAAACACTGCGATGAAATTTGCGATTTGTCAGGAACTCTACGAACAAACGCCGTGGTCGGATCAGTGTCGGCTGATTGCCGAGGCTGGCTACACTGGTATCGAGGCCGCGCCGTTTGCGCTGGATGCGAATCCTGCGGCAATCAGCACATCCGACTGTCAGAAATTCCGCAGCGATGCATCTCGCTGTGGTCTCGAGATCATCGGACTCCACTGGCTGCTGGCAAAAACTCAGGGCCTGCATCTCACCAGCCCTGACGCTGCAGTGCGGCGTCGAACCGCCGACCACCTGCGGCTGCTGGCTCGACTCTGCTCGAATCTCGGTGGCAGTATCATGGTCTTCGGATCGCCTGTGCAGCGAAATCTGATCGACTCGGTGACTCGTGAACAGGCCATGGAATACGCCGCGGAAGTGCTGCTGGCCTGCACCGAAGAATTCTCAGTCTGCGGTGTTACGCTCTGCTTTGAACCGCTCACCCCAAAGGAAACCAACTTTATCAACACCTGTGCTGAAGCCACAGAGCTGCTGCAGCGAGTCAATCATTCCACTGTGCAACTGCATCAGGATGTCAAAGCGATGCTGGGTGCGGAATCCGACTCGATTCCTGAACTCATTCATCGCCATCGCAGCATCACTCGCCACTTCCATGTCAATGACTCAAATCTCCTTGGGCCCGGCATGGGCGAGACAAACTATCAGCCAATCCTGCAGGCACTCATTGACAGCAACTACGATGGCTGGGTCTCTGTTGAAGTCTTCGATTACTCACCTGGCGCTCAGCACATTGCGGTCGAGAGTCTGCGATACATGCAGCGAATCCTGACTGCGTGCCACTGATTCGTAGAAATTGTTGAAAAAAATTTCCGCTGAGGCTCGGAAACCGCTTGAACAGTCTTGCGTTATTCAATTCATTTTCTAGGATTCCATCGCCTTTGGCAGATTCTGTTGTTCAGGTACTGGATGAACGTGGCGAAGGACATCGCCTTTCCAAAGCGGACTTCACAACGGGCATCAGTTCAGAAGGGAATCTGCATCATCGACATCCAGTTTTGTTTGTCGGTGATCTGATGTTTTGGTTTGTGGTCGTCCTGAAGTTCCAGGCCCGGTAAGCTTCGGCAGGACAGCCACTCTGTTCAATTTTTTGGAGGAACGAACCGTGGCAAAGAAAGCTGCAAAGAAGGCCGCAAAGAAGGCCGCAACCGCAAAGCCGGCTGCAAAGAAGGCTGCAAAGAAGGCTGCAAAGAAGTAGTCTGTTCTGCGGATCTTCGGAAAGTCTTCCGGCGGCTGGCAGTTTTGCCAGCCGTTTTTTTTGGTACCGTTGCGACAGCAGCGCTGTTCACTACAGTTCTCGAATTACCGCGATCCCGCTCATCCCTCCCGATCTCATTCCAACCCCACGGAGTTTGCTCATGGCTCAGCTCCATGCCATCACCGCCGGCCTGATGCTCTTTGCTCTCATCAACCCCTCCTTGCTTTCGGCTGCTGATCTGAAAGTCGGCGACAAAGCCCCCGAATTCTCAGCGCTCGACGAAAACGGCCGCGAATGGAAATCAGCCGACGTCGTCGGAAAGAAAATCGTCGTGGTCTACTTCTACCCAGCTGACATGACGGGCGGCTGCACAAAGCAGGCCTGCGCGTTTCGCGATGATCTCGGAAAGCTCAAAGATCAGGGCGTCGAAGTCATCGGCGTCAGCGGCGACTCTGTCAAAAACCACCAGCTGTTTCGCAAGGCGCACAACCTGAACTTCACTCTGCTGGCGGACACCGAAGGACGTGTGGCGGACGCCTTCAAAGTTCCCGTGGTACGCGAAGAAAAGACTGTCAAGGCGGTTATCGACGGCAAAGAAGAACTGCTCACACGCAGCATCACCGCCCGTCGCTGGACCTTTGTCATTGACCGCAGCGGCAAAATCGCCGCTCGCAATACCATGGTCGTGGCAGCTGACGACAGTCGGGCAATCCAGGAAATCGTGGCCGGTCTGCAGAAATGAAATATCAGCATGTCTGCATCGAGGCTGTCGCGCACCTTCTGCCGCCGCACGTCATCGCGTCAGCAGAGATCGAACGACGGCTCGCTCCTGTCTATGATCGACTCGGACTCCCGCAGGGACGACTGGAGCTGATGACTGGCATCCGCGAACGCCGCTGGTGGGACCCGGGTACTTTGCCCGGATCTGTCAGCGTCGCCACTGCCCGGCTTGCCCTCCAGCAGTCCCGGCTCGACCCACGCTCCATCGGAGCCCTCGTTCATGGTTCCGTCTGCCGTGATCGAATGGAACCTGCCACCGCAGCCGCAGTGCACGCGGGAACCGGGCTTCCCGATGACTGCCTTGTGCTCGATGTCAGCAACGCCTGTCTCGGGCTGCTCAATGGAATGCTCCTGATCGCCGATCAAATTGAAATGGGGCGAATCAGAGCCGGCATTGTTGTCGGCACAGAGACTGGCCGTGATCTGGTCGAAGGAACGATCGACAGTCTGCTCTCCGACAACACACTGACACGTCAGTCGATCAAACCGGCATTTGCGTCTCTGACGATTGGTTCAGGTTCCGCCGCCATTGTGCTCTGTGATCGCAGACTCAGCCGTACCCACCATCGACTGCTGGGCGGAGCAGTGCAGTCGGATTCGTCCGCACACAATCTCTGTTCAGGCGGGGTCGATGCTGCGGCGGGTGACTCCAGACCGCGGATGGAAACGGACTCAGAGGCACTTCTTCACGCTGGCATCCGCCTCGCCGCTCGCACCTGGGAAAAAGCTCGACAAGTGCTCAACTGGTCCAACGAATCGGTCCATCGCGTGTTCACGCATCAGGTGGGACGTCAGCACCGCACGGCACTTATGCAGCAGCTCGGCCTGAACCCATCGCTCGACTTTCCAACTGTCGAGTTTCTCGGAAATACCGGCGCGGCTGCTTTGCCCATGGCACTGTCACTGGGACTTGCTCAACAGCCGCCACAGTCCGGTGAACAATTCGCGCTGCTGGGTATTGGCAGCGGACTCAATTCCATCATGCTCGGCACACGCATCGAGTAACCGGAGAATCAACTATGCGTTTCCCTGTTCTGCTGTTGCCTGCTGTCTGTTTATTCCTTTTCACAACCGGCAGTATCCCGGCTGCATTCGCTCAGTCACCCACCGACATTCGGCTGCCCGACACGGATGACGGTCTTCCCGGCGCCGGCCCGATTCGCCGCTACGACTGGTTTCGCAATCTCTGGCAGCAGCGGCGTTCCGTATGGCAGCAACGGGGCGAGACGGATCAGGGTTCGGTTGTCTTCCTCGGTGACTCCATTACTCAGGGTGCGGGCGATGATTTCCGCGGACTGTTTCCTGGCCTGAAAATTGCCAATCGCGGCATCAGTGGCGACACCACTCGCGGAATGCTCATTCGGCTTGAAGCCGACGTCCTGTCGCTCAAGCCCAAAGCCATTGTGATGCTGATGGGAACTAATGACCTTGAAGAGTCTGCAACACCGGAAATCATCGCCGGTAATGTGCGACTCATCCTTGAACAGATTTCCAAAGCACAGCCGGACACGCCCGTTGTGCTGTGCCTTGTATTCCCCAGCTCAGCTTCCAAAAAGCGCCCGGCGGAAAGCATACGCAGCATCAATCAGCTGCTGCAGCAGGCAGCGCGGGGTAATCGTCAGGTGACAGTGCTTGACAGCTGGACGCTGTTCGCAAATTCTGACGGCGACGCGAAGCCAGAGGACATGCCGGATCTGCTGCACCCCAATGAAGCCGGCTACCGTCGCTGGGCAGGTGGCCTGCGTCCGGTTCTGGCAACACTGGGACTGATCGAAACTGAACCGGATGATTTTCGCGTTGAAGATGGATTTGAAAGCCTCTTCAACGGCCGCGACCTGAGTGGCTGGGGCTTCCATGTGACTCCGGAATCCGTGCGAGCCTCGGCGAGGCGCTGGATGGAGCGGGACCCGAATGGTGTGGTGTGGCCCTTCGTCGATCAGGCAGTGGAATTCGACGGCCAGTCAGCAACTCCCGACGGTCGCTATCGCGCCATCAACGGTCGTCTTGTCGTGACCACCCCCACCGAAGGTCGCCGCATCCAGCAGCTTTGGACAACACGCGAGTTTCCTCACGACTTCACACTCAAGCTGGAATTCCGTGCAACCCCAAATGCCGACAGCGGCGTGTTTCTTCGCGAGCCGCAGCTGCAGTGCCGCGACTTTCCGCTTGCAGGTCCCTGGAAGGATCTGAAGAATTTCCGCCCCGGCGACTGGAACGAACTGATTGTTGAAGCACGCGGGGGCACTGCCCGCTGTACCTGCAACGGTGAAGTACTCGAAGAAGCCTTCAAGCTGCCAGCCACCGGTCCGATCGGACTGGAAGGTGACCGCGGCCAAATGGAATATCGTCGCATCCGCATTCGAACGGCCCCCTGAAATCTGTAACGGACATTCAGACATGCACGCTGGAGCCCCCCGCGACCTGTCCCTTGCTCATGCACCGCTCAGCACTCTCTTTCCGCCACAGTCCTCAGATCGCACTCCATGGCGGCTCAGTGACCAGCAACTCTCCAGCTTCCGTCAGCATGGTTTTGTCGTGGGGCCACGGATACTGGATGCGCTTCAGATTGAACAGCTGCGAGCTGAACTTGCCGTGCTGACTCAGCCAGGCCACCCCGGCAGCGAGTTCTGGTACGAGTATCACTCGAACGAGTCGCGAGATCCGGATCGAGTGCTGTTTCATGCCCTGGGCGCCTGGAGGATCGGTGTCGGCCTGCACGATCTGCTTTGGCATCCGGCCATCACAACGCCCGCCTCGCAGTTGCTGGGTGGTGCCGTCCGATTCTGGCACGATCAGCTGTTCTGCAAGCCGGCGCTGCATGGTGGAGTGGTTGCGTGGCACCAGGATTATTCGTACTGGACACGCACTCGTCCAATGGCTCACCTGACCTGCTGGATTGGCCTCGATGACAGCACCGTGGACAATGGCTGCGTGTGTTATGTTCCGGGAAGTCATCAATGGGATTTGCTGCCGATTACCGGACTGGCGGGCGACATGCAGGCAATCCAGGGGGTACTTTCTGAGGAGCAGTGGGAACAGTTTCGCAATCCTGTCCCTGTACAGCTCAAAGCAGGCGAATGTGTGTTTCACCATCCACTGACAGTCCACGGTTCATTTGAGAACCGCACGGATCGGCCGAGACGTGCCGTGGTCGTCAATATGATACTCGACGGCGTCTGCAGTGAGTCCGATCAACCGCTGCTGGAGGGTGTTCCCGCAATTGCTCCCGGCACGCTACTGGGCGGCCGCTTTTTCCCGCTGTTGTACAGCCCGGCAGAAACCGCCGAAATTGGCTGACTGCACATTCCGGGTCGCAGTTCCGGTGACGGAAAATCAGTGGTGCCGCGGCCAGCGTGGCAGCTCTGCGGATAGAATTCAGCCCAGTCGTTTTCGCTGCGGCAGTCCGGGTACGCATGTGTGTTCCCAATCGGCTACTGCCAGTCACTGGTGATGATACCGACTCCGATGCGCTGGTTGCTTCGCCATTTTGCCTCCCTGATGCCGCTGCTTTTTCTGCTGCTGGCCGGGTGCGGCACGGCGCTGCAGCGGAGCGGTACAGAGCAGCTGCTGCTGTCCGACTCCGTCGATCGCGCCATCGATCAGCTTGATCTTTCCGGGCTGGCAGGTCGCAAAGTGTACCTGGACACGGAGTACATGAAGACATTCAAGGGGACCAATGTCTACATCAATTCCGACTACATGATCAGTGCGCTCCGCCAGAAAATGACAACCAGTGGGCTGCAGGTCGAGACTACACGCACAGAAGCGGACTACATTCTGGAAGCACGCGTCGGAGCGCTCGGAACCGACACGATGGAAGTCACCTATGGAATTCCATCAAGCAACGGCATTGGCGCCGCAGCCAATGCCGTTTCCGGGGTCCCGGTCATGCCCGTCATTCCGGAAATTTCCTTCGGCAAACGCAATGGAACCGTTGGTATCTCGAAGGTCGTGGTCTACGCATATCACCGTGATACCGGTGTACCGGTCTGGCAATCCGGGGCAGCTGTTGCCCGCAGCGACTCCCGGGATTCCTGGCTTCTGGGTATCGGACCACTCACGCAGGGCAGCGTCTATGACGGGCCGATGATCGCCGGTAATCGGATCAATCCCCCGTTCGGTCGCCGGAATGTAAGACAGCCCAAACGACCGCTCACCATTGCCGATCGACAACAGTACGTCCACCCCGCGGTTCTTGAGCGGCAACTGGCCGACGCAAAGGCTGCTGCGGAAACACCGAAGGAACAGGCCACATCGGCCGTGACGCCCGCCGCAGCCTCAGAATCAGCGGCAGTCGAACCGGCTGTGCATCAGCAGGGTGTGAATTCAACGACTCCACCGGCTGGATCCGCTCCGGCAACCCCCGCGCCGGCAACCCCCGCAGCGACGGCCCCTGCAACGACGGCCCCTGCCCCGCCCGAATTCAGCCCGCAGCCACTCCCAGTGTTGCCACCCCTTCCCTGATTTGATGTCGTTGATTGTCGCCACTGAATGTTGCCGGCAACATGTTGCCCTGCTGCCTCACCACTGATGCCACGCGGCAACACCGAAACGACAACATCTGTACAAGACTGTGTATTTTACCTGTTCTTTCTGATTTATTTAATTTCGGCACCGTTCATGCAGAAGAGGAATCTGTTCGCAGTCATGAGCGATCAGTAACGAATCGCCCTGACAACTCGTTCAGCTCAACCTCTCACAGGAACCTGCCAAAGTGACCACCGACACCGCACTCATCTGCAGTGGTTCTCCCGGCTTTCTCCGCAGCCTCGGCAGCGCTCTCACCGGTCGTGTTCGACTGATGGAATGCTACACACCGACCGAAATCCCTCGACTCAGTCTCGCTCATCAGGCTCGCTACGTGGTCATCGATCAGCGAGCGGCTTCTCTGCAGCAAATGGCCCGGACCTGGGCCGTGCTGACTCAGTTTGCCTGTCCCCGCGTTGTGCTGGTTGTTAATCGCGGTCAGCTGGCAGATACCGCTGTTCCCCGCGAGATTGCTCACCGAGTCGAGCTTGCCGAGGTGGACCGCAACGAGGAAAACTATCAGGAGATCGCAGACTGCGTACTGACACTTCGAGCCGTACCTGCTTCGACAGCACTCGCTTCAGGAACCAACCTGCAGACGACACACGAATCGTCCGACGCAAACGGCTCGGCCAGCGTTAACGGCTCCGCCACAGCAAATGGCTCAGTCGGCACCCAAAGCCCCGTGGCGGTGCAAGATTCATCACGTGTGAGTGGATCCTTCACGAAGCCACTGCCGCACACAACCACCTCGATGCCATCGCTTGCTTCCCGACCAGGATTCTCCGGTAATAACGTGCCCACGCCTGTCGCCGTGCCGGGCAACCTGTTTGAGCGGCTCTCTCTCAGCCAGACCGAAGCTCAGGCAAGTGCCGAAAAGACTCGCAGCAGTCAGCTGGAGCATTGTCAGATTGCTGACCAGTTCCGCACTCGAACACCGGAACTGCGTCAGATGCTCAAACGACTCGAAGTCGCCGCTCGCCACTCGGTCACAATCCTGCTCATCGGTGAAACCGGCTCCGGCAAGACACATCTTGCCAACCTGATTCATTCCATGTCCCCACGGGCAACGGAACCATTCCTGCATGTGGCCTGCGGAGCCCTTCCCGGGGAACTTATCGAAAGTGAGCTTTTCGGTCACGTCAAGGGCGCCTTCACCAGTGCCCACGCCGACAAGGATGGAAAGTTCCTCGCAGCGGGTAATGGCACCATCCTGCTCGACGAAATCGATGTGCTCACCCCGGACCAGCAGGTAAAACTGCTGCGAGTGATCGAGCAGGGCGAATTCGAACCGGTCGGCTCCAATCGCACACTCAAGGTTAAGGCCAGAATCATTGCGGCCAGCAACCTGCAGCTGCAGCCGCTTGTCGAGCAGGGGCGTTTCCGTCCCGACCTTTACTATCGACTTAACACACTGAGTTTCATCATTCCACCACTCCGCAAGCGACTTCCGGACATCGAACCACTCGCTCGCTACTTCGTCCACTATCATGCCGGCCAGCTTGGAGTTGACATCCTGGATGTCGAAGAAGATTTCGTCGAACGCCTGCTGCAATACCCGTGGCCGGGAAATGTTCGCGAACTTGAAAATGCCATTCGCAGTGCAGTGATCTACAGCCAGCACGGGCGGATGACTTCAGACTGCCTGCCCACTCACATCATCGCCGGGAACGCGGGGCCCGCAAACGATCCTTCCGTCTCCGGTTTCTTCTCTGTTCGTCGCGGAGAATCCCTCGAAAATCGCATGGAAATCACTGAGAAGGAAATGATTGAACAGGCACTTGTGAAGAACAATTTCAGCCGCACAAATACGGCTCGTCAGCTCGGCATCAGCCGCGTGACTCTCTATAACAAAATGCGAAAGTACGGGATGCTCACCGATAAGAACGCCGACCAATAGTCCCGCTCAGCGACGTCCAGCCTGAGGACGAATAAATCGCACCAGCAATGCCCCATCCTGAGAGACGTCGGCGGTGTTTTCCGATCCTGTTTCCAATACCGACACCTGCTGGTCTGCCTGCCCGGGACAGAGCCTTCGCAAGCGGATGCTCCAAATCGTCCCGGGGCGAACGGCCTCAGTCGATAACTCAGACAGTGGCACGGCACACTCCAGACGCCACGTTCGTTCGTCGGCATCCGTCGCCACATACCACTGAGGATTCCACTTTTTCAGCTTCCAGCAAGCGTCATCCGTGCGACCGGTTTCGTCCACCGTCATCAGAAATGCGGTCAACAGGTCCCGGTCAGTATCCACACAAAACTCCACTCGATCCCGATCTCCATGCGACTCATCATACCGTCGCTCTGCAGCTGTCTGGAGCAGTTTCCGGCCATCGGCACGCTCCAGTCGCGCGGCCAGATACAGAAACTCGCTGTCCCACGCCAGCATCGCCAGGCTTCTCGGAGCCTCAGCGACCGCTGACTGTCCCGCATTTTCCAATGGCTCAAGCGGAATCTCATCCGCGCTCTGCCAGATCTCATCGCTGAGCTGGCCGTCCAGCAGTGGTCTCAGATCAGACTGTTCCAGATTCAACGACCTCAGCCACGTGGACCTGAGCCCCTGCTGCTGCTGAAATTCCGCTTCCGCCCAGAACCCGAGGCGATCGCGTCGCCTCGCCAGACCCGTCAGCAGATTTGCAGCTTCTCCCGTCTTTTGTGACCGTGACAGACTGATGCCCCAGCGAAGGATGGCAGCGGGTGGCAGTGCTCTGCTGGTTCCAAATTCGCCGGCCGCATGTCGCTGGAGCAGCTTCCAGGCAGTCTGTGCCTGACGGTTCCAGTTTTCGTTCAAAGCCACCTGATGCGAAGTTCTCTCGGCTCCGAAGCCCGTTGCGGTACCAGGCTCAATTTTTGGCCGCAGCCCCCCAGCCTCTGACGCGTCTGACTCTTCAGATGTCGGTTGACCGCCAGTTTCCATGACCGACATTTTTGCCGCACCCTGCTGCAGTCGATAATGCCGGACTTCAGCAGAACCGTACATCAGTAACAGGACTTCCGCGGCCTGCCAGGCTGCCGCACTGCCGGGAAAACGACGCACCAACTCCTGCTGCACCGCCAGATAACCTTCCGCGTTATTGCGTTCCAAACACAGTCCCGCCAGCTCACACAACTGCTGTTCAGCCAGCGCCGCCGGAAGTCCGGAACCGGCCGTTTCCAGATTCGCCACAAACGCTTCCGCTGCCCCCTGCAGCGTTTCTGTTCCCCCCATCGCCGCAGACTCCACGCGCCCGCGACGAAGCACCGCACGCAACTCATCAAGCTCCTCCCGCGGACGCCTCTTCACAGATCTCCTGACAGCACTTGTCAGCTGACGCTCAATTCCCGCCGTCAGTCGCTCTGTCGCCTCAGCCTCCTCCGGCCATGTCGCGTAGGACGCACTCCCCCACGCGACAGACTCCACGGTCAGCTCCTGCAGCAAACCCGCTGCATTCCAGGCCCCCGTACAGACAAGACCCGCGGAAGTGCCGCTGCACTCCAAAAGATCGTCGCGGCTGTACTGCAGCGATGATCGCTGACCACGCGGCAATCGACGAACAACACGCAGCGGCTGCCATGCATCCATTGCAGCCGGTTCAAGCGATGTTCCCGCAGGGTCGGCAGCCAGCTCCAGCGCTCGCGGCAACGCCTCCCGCAACAGCTCATTCACAGCATCATCACCCGAAAGCGGTTCAAGCACAATCGTCAGCGGTCGAAATGCACACAGCGCACGAGCCAGACGCAGCGGAAGCAGTTCACCCAAACGACCGTCTGTCTGCCGATCCCAGCCATCCATCAAAGCCTGCCGTGATACATGCTGCAGACGCTGCTCCCGAGCAAACATCCAGTCCCGCTCTACTTCGCTCACAGCCAGCAAACTCAATGCCTGCCGATCACTGAGCTGCTCCTGCCGGTGCTCCACATCCTCCGACAGAACCCCAAGCAGCCCTGACGGCTGCAGCACCACCGAACGCAGACCTGACTCCGCGCATTCTCTGGCCAACAGTTCCCACGACGACGAACGTACATCCGTCACCAGATTCAGCACTGAGCAGTGACGCCCCGCTCCACGCACACATTCCCAGCTCTCACCGTCGTCCCCGGAACGAACAATCTGTCCGAAGGTTCCCACACCGATGAATCCCGCCTCCCCCAACGGACGCAATCGCTGCAGCGTCCCATGGAGAGGAAGTTTCTGCACCATCCAGCTGGCTCCCCCGTCCTCGCTGCGTGCCAGCGTTGTTCCCGGAAAGCCTCCTGCAAGCACAGTGTCATTCCGATGAGCCACTGCACGAATATCAAGCAGATCGGAAAGTCCGCGCGGAAGATCACCGTCGGGAACCCGCCACGAAACACCACCATCCCCGGTTTTCAACACGACGCCGCCATCTCCCCCAATCCATCCGCACCCGTCGCGGTCCACAGAAACTCCGCGAATACTCCGCAGCGTTCTTTGCGGCTCCTGCAGAACCACTGATTCTCCGGAAACCAGGGTTCCCGCCTGCTGCCGCATTCCTCCCAGTACCGCTTCCTCGGCACTGAAACAGCCCATTACCAGCCACGGCGCTGCAGGACGAGCAGACACCAGAGGCTGCCATGTCTGTCCGCCATCCCGAGACCGAAAAACAGTCGCCCCGCCGAAGTCGGCGTCCGGACCACAAATCGCCAGCGCATCCTCCAGCCCGAAGAACTGCAGCTGTTCGATGCCCGGTAATCGCGATACCACATCCATGGCACCGGTTGCTTTGGAAGCTCGCGACAAATCCCGCCAGGTCGCACCACCGTCGCGCGTCTCCAGCAACACAGCCGCACCCGCAGGGCGTCCCGAAACATCCCGTCGCCCACCCAGCCAGCCCACTCTGTTCGTCAGAAAACAGACCGACGTCAACCGACACTCGAATGGGACAGCCAGTGTCTCCCAGGTCTCTCCGGCGTCTGACGACAGACACACTGCGCCGCGTTCACCCACCGCTGCACAAAAACTTCCAACGCTGCAGACATCCAGCAGAGCAGCGTCGTCCAGAACTGCTGTTGTACGTGGCAGCGTGCCCCCGCTGAAGGCAGCGACCGACGAATCCTCTGGAACGAGTCGCAGCGATGGCTCATCCGCAGCAACAGAACCACACAGCACGCAAGCGATCAGCACCAGCCGGAATCGACAGGCGCGACCAACCGACTTCCAGCCGCAAGACAGCATGAGCATCCATTCTCCGGGCATTCGCGGTAATGAACAGCGTTCAGGGCTGAGTGGCCGCAACCTTCGCAACCTGCGTTCGATACAACCCCTTGCCTGCGGTAATATACAGCGTCCCCGAATCGTCGCCCACGCCAAATCCACAGTTGGTGGGAAGGGCCGAAGTTGGCAGGAAGTCCAGTTCCTTTCCCGCCGCATCGTACACCGCAATTCCAAATCGCTTTTCCGAACGCACTGCAGCGAAAATTCGACCGCTGCGGTCCACAGCCATCCCGTCGATACCGTTCTCACTGCCGAAATCCACCAGTACCCGCGGAGCTGACAGACGACCTGCTGCCGACACCGACAATGCCAGCAGTTGCATACGTCCTTTCGGGCCGGCAACTTCACCGGGAACCCCACTGGAACCATTGTCCGTTTCAGCAACATAAAGCGTCCGACCGTCCGGAGACACCTCAATACCGTTTGGCTTCTTCGCGGCATCCGTTGCCACTCGCAGCGTCCGCGTGGCAGGATCCCAGCAGTATACGAGCATCTTTGGTTGGGTGAGCGGTTCAGGGCCGACGTAACGAGGATCGGAGAAGTAAACGAACCCACGAGGATGCACCACCAGATCATTCGGTGCGTTGAATGGATGCCCGCCAAATGTTCCCACAACGACCTCCGGAACGCCGGCTGACGTCAGCCGCATTAATGCCTGTCCGCCGGCGTTGGCACCGCAGCAGGCAAGCAGTTGCCCCTGAGCGTTAAAGGTCAGACCGTTGCTCTTGCGGCTGTCCGCACAGAAAACGTCCGTCTTCCCCGATGCTCGGTCATACACAAGAATTCGCCCCGCTGTTCCCTCAGTCGATGGAATATCGCTGAAATAAATGCGGCCGTCCGGCCCCGCCGCAACACCCTCTGTGAACTCACCCTCGTTCCATAATTCTTCAGGTGGCATACCGGCTGGAAACACCTGCCCGCTGACCGAAGCACAGGTGAGCACCCAGAACACCGCAATGCAGGAAAATCGCAGACCCAATAACGCAGCACGGGTGGATACGATCACGGACGGCATGAGAAATTCCTTTCGCTGCGTTCAGGGAGTCTGGTCAGAGGATTTGCCGAAAGACATACCCAGCGGAACAAGGACGGGTGCGGCGGCGACGCGACTGTCCGGGCCGTCGGACTGCGGTGGCAGAAACGGTGCTGCCGTCCGCGAATGATCCTGACCGGCATACACGCCGAAGTCATTGAAGAGCAGCCGCTTGGCGATTCTGTAGTACCAGTTCTTTTCGGGGATCTCGTGCCCCGGATGATACTGGGATGTTCGTGGCACCATCGCCTGAAGTTCCTGCATGGCAGTTTGACGGGCTGTTGAATCTTTTGCCTGATGTGCGTCCACGAGTCTGGCCAGCAGATCAGGGCGTTCGAGCACGATGCAGCCGCGAGTCGTCTCCTGGGACAGCTTACGAAAGTCGGCCAGAAACTCAGACTTCGTGAATTTATCAAACAACGACCTCGAATCGGTGTGGGAGTGGATTGATTCGCGCGAGAACTGGACGATTGGACACGGTTCGATGTCTCCCCACGGATTGATATGATGGCTGATCCCGTTGGCAGCCGGGCAGAGCGCCCTGCCTTCGCCATCGTAGTAGGCGTCGATGATGATGATTGGTTTTTTCGCCCGCATGTCCACCACGAACTGCCGTGCTCGTCGCTGCTGTTCCGGAGTCAGGCAGAGTTCTGCTGTGGCGTCCGGCCCCATCGGACGATAAACGTGAAACCACGTGTAGAGCACTCCCATTTCGATCAGCCGATCGACCCAGGCTTCCGTGAGCAGATGATCGATGTTGGTGCGGGCAAGGCTGGTGCAGACACCCGTCATCACGTTGTGCTTGAGACAGTTCTCAATTCCCTGCAGTGTCTTACTGTAAACGCCGGACCGCCCGCGTCGCTCGTCACTGATGATCTCGTTACCTTCCACGCTGATCAGCGGTGTCACATTGCCCAGCTGAAACAGCCGACGGGCTTTTTCTTCCGTAATGAAGTGTCCGTTCGTGAAGATCTGAAAATAGCAGTCAGGGTGCGCTTCCAGAATCTCGAACAGCTCCGGGTGCATAAACGGTTCGCCACCCACGAGACCGAAAAAGGAATTTCCCAGAGCTTTCGCTTCGTTGATCAGTCGGTTCATCGCGGCCACATCGATCGTCTGCTGTTTGTGAGCGACATCGACCCAGCATCCCTGGCAGCGGAGATTGCAGCTGTTGATGATTGATACATAAAGAAACGGTGGAAAGAACTGTCCACGGCGCATTCGACGTCGATGCCGCAGCACGGAAAGAGAACCTCTGACTCCCAGGTTCCAGACCAGCTTCCAGAGCAGCCGCTTGTTGGTCTCGAAGAGCACCCGACGGGCCATTTTCAGAGTGTACATGCGGGAGGTATCCGACAGAGATTCAGAAATTCAGCACGGATTGTCGTTGACTTCCGTGGATGCTACCAGACGGCCGACGGCGATCCCAGTGCAGCAATGGGGACAAATCGTTAAATCCGCCGCGTAAATGACCACCCGGAGCCCTGCCGTTTATGCAAATCTGTTGCAATCAGGCAACATGGTTTTCCGAAGCTTCCTGATGTACCGGTGTTGTGGGTTAGGGGAACAGGGCTAACATCGCGGCCTGTCCGATGTTTGCGGCTTTGCCGATTCACTGTTGCCTCGGGACGGTCACTGATGTCTTCTGCGTCACGGTTTGGACATTCCGGTGCTCAAGTGCTTCCCCACGAAATGCGGGAACTGCAACGACGTATCGCGATGCTGTCGCCCGCCGAAAGACGTTCGCTGACCGAGTCGTTCGATCGCGTGGCCGCCATGCTCAACCGCCGCATTTTGCTGCTGGACATGATGCAGGATTCACTTTCAGATTTCAGGCATCGCCTGCACTGCATTTCGTTCGACCTCGAATCCACTCGCCGGGAACGCGATCGGCTCAAGGCACAGCTGGACGACTACGGCGACCCGGAGGGTCCCGGCCACTTTTTTGGATAATTCCGATTGCATCGTCCGGATTCGTCCAATCTTCGCGGATTCTTCCGAATTGGCCGACTGGCAATGCGGGGTGAACAAAGCCTGAACCAGGCTGGGTCTGTGCAAATGGGAGCGGTACGTCCGGCGTGTGCCGCGATTCACTGCGTTTGAGAGCACGCTGGCCGGGGGCTGCACTTGTGAATCCACTGAATCTGTTCCGTAAATCCTCGCCCGCCGCCTCCATGGCCGGTTCTCAGGCCGATGCGAAGATGACATGGGCGCGCGCTTCCCTCTCCGGCTCGCTGCAGGCAACCAACGTTTTTCTGCGCCGAAATCTCTGGATCTGGCCGATTATCGCCGTTTCTCTCCTCGCCTCCGTCGCCTGGCTTGTCGGCTCCGCCATCGAAACCACAATGCGGGACACCCTGCGATCCAGCCTGCAGACACTGCTCAGTGTCGAAGTGGCGATGCTGAAAACGTGGTTTCAGGTCCAGGAATCCAATGTGCAGTCCGCCGCAAACTCGACCGAGGTTCGTCGCATCACCCAGCAACTGCTCAATCAGCTGGAACCTGATGCCATTCTGCAGGCACCCGTTGAAGGCACCCCCGCCGCAGCTGACGTCCGACTGCTGCATCGCGACCTGGGTCGCATTCTCAGCCCACTGATTTCCTCTCACCGCTACACGGGCTATCTGCTGGCCGATAAACGAAGTCGTGTCCTTTCAGCCTCTGATGAATCCGTCATTGGTCTCGAAGGTGACGGTGAATTCGAAACTTTTCTGACAAAGGCACTCGACGGTCAAAGCACTGTCTCGACACCTTTTCTCAGCTTCTCACTGCTCAAATCAACCAGTGGCAAAACCGACTCGTCCATTCCCGTCATGTACGCAGTCGCTCCCGTTCGCGACGAGAATTTCCAGGTCATCGCAGTTCTCGGACTGCAGATTCGACCGGAAGAAGAGTTCACAGAGATACTGCAGCTCGGGCGGATGGGTGAATCCGGCGAGACCTATGCTTTCAATCGCGCTGGAGTGATGGTCTCCAACAGCCGCTTCGACGATGACCTGAAACTGCTGGGACTCGTCACTCAGGAAGAAGGCAGCAGTTCACTGCTCACAATTCATCTGGTCGATCCGCAGGGGAATCTGCTGGAGGGCTATCGTCCGAAGGTTCTTCGCCGGGACATGCCGCTGACCCATATGGTGACGGCTGCCGTGGATGGTTCAGCGAACGACAATCTGGACGGCTATCCGGACTACCGCGGTGTACCGGTTGTGGGAGCCTGGCAGTGGCTCGAAGCGTACGATCTTGGAGTGGCGACGGAGGTGGATTTCGCTGAGGCGTACCGACCGCTGACGATTCTGCGACGCACGTTTCAGGCCATGTTCGCACTGCTGGTCCTGACCTCGATTGCGATCTTCGTGTTTACAATTATCGTCTCGCGTCTCCAGCGGGAAGCTCGGAAAGCCGCGGTGGCTGCGAAACAGGTCGGCCAGTATGAACTCCTTGAAAAATTGGGCCAGGGAGCGATGGGTGTCGTCTACAAAGGCCGCCATGCAATGCTCAGACGCCCCACTGCCATCAAACTCCTGGACGTCGAGAAGATAAACGCAGGCTCGATCGCCCGCTTCGAACGCGAAGTGCAGATCACCTGCCAGCTCAACAACCCCAACACCATCGCCATCTACGACTACGGCCGCACTCCCGAAGGCGTGTTCTACTACGCCATGGAATACCTCGACGGCATCAATCTGGAAAACCTGGTGCAGGTCGGCGGCCCGCTGCCCGAAAGCCGCGTGATTCATCTGCTGCTGCAGATTTGCGGTTCACTCTACGAAGCTCACAGCAAGGGACTCGTGCACCGCGACATCAAGCCGGCAAATATCATGCTCAATCGCCGCGGTGGTCTGTCAGATGTCATCAAAGTACTCGACTTCGGACTTGTGAAGGCACTGGATGAAAAGAAACAGGCCGGTATGACCGCCGCCAACTCGCTGACCGGCACACCGTTGTATATCTCTCCCGAAGGCATCAATGCACCGGCGCTCGTGGATGCACGGAGCGATCTTTATGCGGTTGGTGCCACCGCCTATTTCCTGCTCACCGGACAGCCACCGTTCGTCTCCGACAGCCTTGTTGACCTGCTGCGGCGACACGTCATGGACCCGCCCGCTCCACCTTCTCAACGGCTCGGCCGGGAAGTTTCACCGGAACTGGAAACTGCAGTGCTCGCGTGCCTCGAGAAGAACCCGGCCAATCGACCGCAAACGGCCCGCGACGTGATTTCACTCCTTCGCAAATGCCCGGAATATGGTTCCTGGACCGTGGACGATGGCGACGCCTGGTGGGGCCGCTACGAACGCGGTCAACTGGCACCAGGCGGAGCAGGTTCAGCCACGATGGCTTCCAAAACCGCGAAAAGTATGGCAGAAGATTCGGCGACTGCGGGCAGCCGCCCGCAGAGGTCAGGGCCTTCTCCAGGAACATCGGCTGGCCCGCGAAATCCTCCACCCAGCGGCTCTTTTGATCGCACCATGATCTCAGACGCTGATGACTAATCACTCATCAGGGACTGAAAAACAGGTCGTTCCAAAGCACAAACGAAAACAGCGAAAGCAGCAGCAGCAGTCCCACTGCGTGAGCCCAGCCCACGACCTTTGCACTGGGCTTGCGACGCGTGATGCCCTCCCAGATCAGAAAGACCATGTGCCCGCCATCCAGAATCGGAATCGGCAGGAAATTGAGCACGGCAAGGTTGATGCTGAGCAGTCCAAGGAAGCTGATCAGCTGAAAAATCCCCTGCTCCGCCAGATGATAACTCACTCGAAAAATTCCCACAGGACCGCTGAGCGATTCTGCAGACACTTCGCGACGAATCAGCTGCCGCAGGCTGAGGTAGATATTGGAGATATTTCGGCGCGTCCTTGCATAGCCCAGCTGAATGGCCTTGCCGATACTTTCGGCTTTCTGCAGATTCTCAAGAGGAACCCAGGCGCCGGCGTTGAATCCGCGAATCCACAAAAACCAGTTCGGCTCCTTCTCGAACTCCTTCAACGTGACCGACTGCTGCTTGCCATCCGGTGACTCGAAGTGCAGCACAATCCGGCGGCCCGGCACACGCTGCAACGTTTCAAAGCCCCACGCCCAGTTAATGTCAGCTGATTCGCTGGTTTTTCCTCCGTCACCCTTTGCAGCCTCATCCAGCTTGATTTCCACCGGTCGCTCATCGTCACCCAGAGCATCGGGCTGACCCTTGCCAGGATCAGGATGCAGAAGTTCGATTCGAGTAATCCGGGAGGATGGCGTCAGCGTTCCCAGCTTTTCCGCCTCAGAACCTGGAAGTATGCGGGCAATTCGAGTCTGCACCTGATAGCCGGCACCTATCGAGGGAATGGTGAGCGGTGTCAGCGGGCTGTCGACACTCTCACTCCAACCCGGAAGGTTCGATGGCACCAGCGTCAATTCGGCTGTGGACGGACCGTCACTGCTGGTGCGGGCGACTACGACCTTCACCGGCTGGCCGGCCTTCTGAGCAAAATAGACGGGAAGGAACAGCGGATCAATGTCTTCCCCGGGGACCTGGCCATCCACGGACTGAATGGTGTCCCCGACCTTCAGCCCGGCCTTCGCCGCAATCGAATCACTGCGAATGCTGCGGACCGGCCCCATGGCCATCCAAAAACCCAGCGAACGAATGTTTTGTGAAGGAATGCGAATTTCAATCGTGCGAGGCTGCGAATCGGCTTCGCTGTCTCCCGAACGGGCTGTCCGTTCGACAATGCAGGTCACCTCCCGATCGGCATACTGAGCGATCGCCAGACGCAGGTCGGACAGCAGTCTGGTCCTGATCACAGGCTCCTCCGTCGCAGTCTCAGGAGTTGCTGCGGTGGCCCCGGCATCGTTGCCCTGGTCAGCATCAGCAGGAGACGGAGTTGCCGGAGCCGCTGCTGAGGCGGGACGGATGCCAACAATGTTATCACCCGGCTGAAACAACTCAGATGCCCGATCGCAGGGCAGACCGGCATCGGAGATCAGTTCCGGATCCTCGATGCTGGGGCTGAGTCGAGTTGTCATGGCGAAGCCAATTCCGATGGACCTTCCAAGTCCGCCGCGAGCAGGCAGCACGCTCAGCGTTTCTTCAGTGCCGTCACCCCGTTTGAGTCCGAGCTGCAGTTCGTCACTGGACAGTACAATTGCTTCCTGGATGTCGATAAACGTCCGCACCTGTTCCCCATTGATGGTTTCAATGGTGTCGCCGGGCCGAATTCCGGCGTTCCATGCCGGATAGCCCGTGGACACCGCCCCCACAACAGGTGCCGGCTCCAGCAAGCCCGCGGAATAGGCGATCACAAAGAACAGGAAGCCGGTGATCACATTCATCACCACGCCAGCGGAAATGATGGCCATTCGCTGCAGCACGGTTTTGGATGAGTACGCGCGGGGGTTTTCTGCGATCTCCGAACTGGTCATCTGGTTCGGGTCCATGTCGTCCTGCCCCAGCATCTTGACGTAGCCACCAAGCGGCAGGAGCGAGAGTGCGTATTCGGTTTCCCCTTTCTGACGACTCCAGAGGATCGGCCCGATGCCAATACTGAACCGTTCCACGTGCACATTGCACCATTTGGCAACAGCAAAGTGGCCAACTTCATGAAAGAAAACTACGAGGCCCAGCCCGAAGGCGACAGAGAGGACGTTTTCGATCATGCCGAGCGCGGCAGAAAACCCACCGGCCGCCAGCAGCATTGAATTCAGGATTTCCACCGAAGCGCTTCCTCCCGCGCTCTGCGATCCGCGGCCAGCAGCTGCGGAAGGGTTGGCAGAGCATCAAATTGATGGTGATGCAGAATATCTCGGACGCAGTCAGTAATCATAGTGAATGCAAGGCTGCCAGCCAGAAAACGCTCAACGGCAACTTCGTTGGCAGCGTTGAGCACTGCGCCGCATGTGCCGCCGCTGCTGGCTGCTTCAAAGCCCAGCTGCAGCGCGGGAAATGTTTCGTAGTCGGGCGGCAGCAGCTCCAGTGACTGCGGACGCCCCCAGTCCGTCCGTCGGGACGGACTCGGCAAACGGTCCGGATACAGCAGCGCGTACTGGATCGGCAATCGCATGTCTGGCGGAGACATCTGAGCGACCACAGAACCATCGTGAAATTCTACAAGCGAATGAATCACGGACTGCGGATGAATCACCACAGACAGTCGCTCTGCCGGCAGCCCGAACAGCCAGCGCGCTTCAATGATCTCCAGCGCCTTGTTCATCATCGTCGCCGAATCAATCGTGATCTTGGGACCCATCTGCCACGTGGGATGTCGCAGTGCCAGTTCCGGAGTCACATCCTTGAGCTGGCTGCGTGTCTGCCCCCGAAATGGTCCCCCGCTGGCCGTGAGCACCAGCCGCTCCACATGATCGCGCCGGCCACTCTGCAGACACTGAAAGATCGCACTGTGCTCGCTGTCCACCGGAATGACCTGCGCCCCAGTCTCCGCTGCCCGTTTCATAATCAGCGGACCGGCAATCACCAGCGACTCCTTGTTCGCCAGTGCAACCCGCTTCCCGGAATCCACCGCCGCCCACGTCGCCGGAAGACCCGCGGCTCCCACCATCGCACAGACAATCGTCGTGATTTCAGGTGCTCGAATCAGGCCTTCCAGACTTTCCAGGCCACGATGCCACGCAGTGCCGTTCAGCCCACTCCCTGCCGCAGATGGAGCTGGCACTTCCGCAGAAGAACATCCCAGAACTGCCCACGCCGGCCGAAACTCAGTCACCTGCCGACACAGTCGCTCCACACTGCGATGCGCAGCCATCCCCACAATCCGCAGGCGGTCGGAATGCTGCCGCACCACGTCAAGGCAGCTGGTTCCGATCGATCCGGTGGAACCCAGAACAGCTATGGTGGAAAACCGGGACAAAGGAAGATATTTCCGGACAAATGAGACTGTGATCACACGCGGACGCAGGGGGGATCGGAAGATCAATCTGGTATTCTACGCTGAAAGCTGGTGTTTGGGAAAGTGCGGGTGCCGCGGCGGGAGCAGCAGCGGCAGGGGTTGTCGCGTAGAATTCACCGGAATCGTTCATTCCAGCGACTCAGTCCGCCGCGAGCAGGCGAAAATCGCTTGCTCCCCCGCAGTTTTTTCCGAAAATCATGCACGCTGACCACCCGGCCCCCCGTCACTCATCACCACTCCGCAGGAAATCAACCAGCATGTCGTCACACGGCACCCCCCGGAAATTTCCAGGTTTCCTGCTCGGCCTCCTGCTGGCCGCCCTGCTGAAAACAACCGGCCATTCGGCCTCGGCCGCAGGCTTCGGTGCTCCCACGACCGCCGCCCCAATCCCAACCGCCGCCCCCAGGCCGAATGTGATCCTTATCTATATGGACGACATGGGCTACGCCGACATTGGGCCCTTCGGTGGCGATCAATCCCTGACACCCAACCTGAACCTGCTGGCCAGCTCCGGCCGCCGCTTCACCGATTTCTATGTCGCCCAGGCAGTTTGCTCCGCCTCCCGCGCCAGCCTCATGACCGGCTGCTACAACGTTCGCGTCAGTATCCAGGGAGCACTCGGGCCCAAATCCCGAAATGGACTCAACCCCGCTGAAACAACCATCGCAGAAATCTGTCGCAGCGAGGGCTACGCCACCGCTTGCTTCGGTAAATGGCACCTCGGCCATCGCCGCCCCTTCCTGCCCCTGCAGCAGGGCTTCGACCAGTACTTTGGGCTGCCTTACAGCAACGATATGTGGCCATTTCATCCCGAAGTCATGCACCTGCCGCTCGAAGAACGACTCAAAACATGGCCACATCTGCCACTCTTCGAAAATAATGACGTCGTTGATCCGGATGTCACAGCCGATGAGCAAACGCTGCTCACCCGCCAGTACACCGAAAAAGCTGTCGCATTTATCGAAGCCAGCCGCAGCCGTCCCTTCTTCCTGTACCTGCCACATACCATGGTCCACGTGCCCCTGTTCGCCGGAAAAGACTTTAAGGACAAAACTGGCAAAGGAACCTTCGCTGATGTCCTCGCCGAAATCGACTGGTCAGTCGGTCAGCTCGTCACTACCCTGCAAAGGCTCGGACTCGAAAACAACACTCTGCTGATCTTCACCTCCGATAACGGCCCGTGGCTCAGCTACGGCAACCATGCCGGCTCCGCCGGTCCGCTTCGCGAAGGCAAGGGCACCATGTTCGATGGGGGCTGCCGCGTTCCCTGCCTGATGAAATGGCCAGCCGCCATTCCCCCCGGCACCGTCTGCAGCGAACCCGTCATGACCATCGATCTGCTCCCCACCATCGCCGAACTCATCGGTGCTCCGCTCCCGACGCTGCCCATCGATGGACTCAGCATCGCCCCGCTGCTCCGCAGTGACGATCAGAAATCACCACACGAAGCCCTGTACTTCTACTGGGGCCCTGAGCTGCAGGCAGTTCGCAGCGGACCATGGAAACTCCATTTCCCACACAACTACCGCACACTTGCCGGAAAACCTGGTGGCAGCAACGGCACACCGGCCCGCTACCAGAATGCAGGCATCGAAGAATCCCTTTTCGACCTCACCAGCGATCCCGGCGAATCCCGCAACGTCGCCAATGAACATCCCGAAGTCGTCACCCGACTCCGAACGCTCGCGGAATCAGCCCGCGAAGAACTCGGAGATACCAACCGCAAAGGCCGCGGACAACGGCCCGCCGGAACAGATCCGTAACTGAAGCTGGCCGGTTTTTTGCAAAAAACCGGCCAGCCACACAATTCAAACGAATACCTTCACAACCTCTGATCGTAATGGATCAGATCAGCGTCAGTACACACACAAGATCCCTGAGACAGGCAAAGCATTTCCCGCTCGGGCACAGCCCCGCCACCATACCCGGAACCTCTTCTCCAAAGCCCCCCCCGCCATGACCGCAATCAATGTCCCCTGCCCGGTCTGCAAAACGCAGCTCAAACTTCCCAACACCAGCCTTGTTGGAAAAAAAGCCCGCTGCCCCAAGTGCGACAATCGCTTCGTTATCTCCGTCCCCCAGACACTCGAAGTCGCTCCTGTCGATGAACTCCCCGTCCTGCCGCTCGCCCCACAGTCCGGTCGTGGCGCCCGCTGGGTTCCCGATCAGCTGCAGACCGGCTCCGGCGCCCCGCCACATCAGGCCTCCGCCTTCTCACTCGGCAACCCCGCTCCTTTCTCCCAGGCCCCGGACACCACGGCAGCCGGATTCGGTTTCCCCGGTCTCGCCGAACCCGCCGCAGCAATCGGGACCACCACCGCAGCGGCAACCACCAGCGTCCTGCAGCGAACCCGCGGCCGCAAAGGCAGCCTGTCCCCCAAAGCTCGCTACATCACCGCAGCCGGAACCGCTCTGCTGCTCGTCGTCATCGGTATCGTCAGCGTCCAGGCCTTCCGCGGCCCCGCAAAACCCGCAGCCGAAAAACAGCCGGTGAAGGAAAACATCGCCTACCAGCAGGAAAAAGCCGCCCAGGTCGCCTCCAACGAATCCGCCGAAGATCTCAGCCCCACCAGCGGCAAACCCATTCCACTGGACTACCTCCCGTTCACTCCACATGTCATCCTCCACCTCCGCCCCGAAGAACTGTGGGCGAAAGACCCTGCCAAAACCGAATTCCTCGCCATGCTCGGCGATCTCGGCACCTGGCTCGCTGCACAAATCGAAACTCGCACCCGCCACCTCCCAAAGGACATCGCCGAACTCACCATCGCACTCAACTTCGGTGCCCGACTCACTCCCCCCGACGTCGCCATGGTCGTCCGACTGCGCGAACAGCCCACACACCAGGATCTCGTCAAACAGTTCGGACGCATGCGGCCCGATCCCACCGTCGAAGTCTACGAGGCCGCCGACTACTCTTTTCTTGTCGTCGATTCGCAAACCTTCGTCGTAGCACCTCTGCTCATGGCAGAAGAGCTCCATGAAGCCAAAAACAGCGAAGCCACTCCCTCGCCCGACATGGAACCGCTCCTCCAGGAATCCGATCGCACACGACACATCTCTCTGCTCTTCGACCTCCCAATCCTCGATTCACACCGCGAGGATGCATTCATTCCCGAACTCCGGACGGCCGCCGACAAGGTCCTCTTCTGGTTCGGTGATCAGATCGAGACCGTATCCTTCAGTATGCACCTGGATAAACACTTCTTCGTTGAGACGCTGCTCCGCCAATCCACCAGCAGCACCCCCGTCAAGACGCAGCGTTTCATGCAGGTCCGACTCGATCGCCTCGCCGAAGAAGTACTCGGCATGGTCCAGCGGATGGATCCATCAACCGTCAGTTCCCGGCAGATCATTGGTCGCTTCCCAGCCATGCTCCAGGCCTTCAACGTGGGCACGACCGCCCACGCGGGCCCGGGCTATGCCCGACTTGTCACACTCCTGCCACAACACGCCGCAGCTAACCTCGCCGCCGGCACTCTGCTCACCTGGAACCAGTCACTGCTCACCAACTTCGACGAACCCAAAATCACCAAAGGCAGCGGCACAGCCATCCCCGACAAACTTGCCGATCGCCTGAAAATGAAAGTGCTCGTCGATTTCCGCCGCACACCACTCCAGGAAGCCTTCGGCTACATCGGCGAATCCATCAAAACCGACGTCTTAATCGACGGTGACGCCCTCAAAGGTGCCGGCTTCACACAAAATATGCCCCAAACCCTCGACCTCGGCGAAGTCACCGCACTCGAAGCCATCAATGGCATCCTTGAAAAATACGCCCAGGAACGCGACCCCCTCGTACTCATCGTTGACGAAAAAAACAAAAAACTGCTCCTCAGCACCAAAGTCAAATCCGAAGCGGATGGACTCAAGCCGTTTGATACGAAAAAGCAGTAATCCACGGCAAAAGGCTGCAGAATGCAGCTTCTCAGAGTTTGTCTTCGTTCGTCATTTGTGGCACTGCGATCCATGTTCAGCTCGTTCGGTGCCTCTCCAGCCGTCTCGGGCGACGCAAATCCGCATACGCTGCTCGTACTCATTCTCACCGTCCTCGACCGCAGGGATCTCCTGCACTTTGAAAACTGGAGCCTCAGCGGCCTGCAAATTGCCACTCTTGGTACCCACAAAAATTCCAGTTTCCGCAACCGAATCCTTGCGGCCATCAGCCAAAAACAGGCATCATCGCACCACGGAGAAGATTTCTCCCAGCTGCTCGACAACTCTTTGTCTGACCTCCTCACTCTCCGCCGCGCAGCTCACATCAGCGAAGATGCTGATGCCCGAAACCACTGCACCACAGCTCTGATGCGACGGCTAAAGGCGGTTCAGAAGGATCTGACACACTTCCTCTCCATGCTTCTCTGCTTCAGCGAAAACGAGGACATTTCGGACCGACTGAAACAAAACTTCATGGACAGACTCCCCCGAAACGCCCATGCAGCCCAATTGTTCCCGTCTCGCACTATCACGTCCCTGGTCAGCTGTGGCACTGTTCAATTGATCCACGGAAAGTCACTGATTCACGAGGAGGAACTCTTTCGCTCCCTGCTGCATTACTGTTTCGAGCAATCGGAGTGTATCCACCGGGACATGGATTATACCACATTTATCGCGAAACAGAGCCGGGATCCTGCGGAGTCATTGTTCCTCCATGCTGCGCACCATCAGGGGGTACAGCCATCGTCAAGAAAGATCGTCCTCGCGTTGGTTTACGGTGGTTTTCCCCTCAGCTCTTTCATGCCCACCTCAGAGAATCCCACACCGTTGTCAGAGCGACAGGGCAAAGCCCTGCAAAAGCTGATTCTCGCATGGCGTTCAATCTCATGCAGATTCTGAAAATTTTGAGCGCGTCACGAAATCCTGTGCGTATTGCTCTCTGTCAGGCTCATTTCTTCAGTATTTCTCGCTTGCCACGGGGGAGTAAATTGTGCAGCCGCAATTGAGTCCTGAAGTGTCCTGCGAAAAAATCCAGCAACTCTGGGAGATGGAAAAACGGGATCCTCCGCAAAGTGAAGCAGTGCTCGCACACATTCGTGCCGAACGGGATCAACTTTTCGAAGGCCTTTACAACAGAGTCTTCCCAAACCTCGTGCGTTACCTCCGTGCCTTTTCAAAAACACCAGTCATGGCCACGGAAGATGCTGAATTTCTGGCAAATGGTGTCATGACCCGGATTTACCTGGCATTGAAGGACGGGCGTTTCCAGTCCACAAAGGCCTTTGCTCCCTGGTGTCACCAGATCGCCAGGCGTGCATTCCTTGATTCACTCCGCAGGCCCCCACAATCAAATCAGCTTCTCGTCGATGATCTTGCCGATGAACCGGCCACTGACGAATCAGAAAATACTTCCAGTAAAAAAACTGTACAGGACCTGCTCGGAAGACTTCCCGAACAGGATCGGCAAATCGTGGAACTGTACTACCTCGAACAAATGCCCCTTCCCGAGATCGCTCAGCGATTCGGTGGAACCGTCGCCTCCATCCGCAGTCTGCTGTACCGCATCCGGAGAAAACTTCGCCACGCAGCAAACCCCTGAGCACAAGGAGCAGCGAGAATGAAACACACTGATCAAACCGACACTCACAAGCCCGGAACTATGAACATCGAATTCACTGCACCCGCGTGCAACCAGCCCAAGGCAGCTCTGTTCGAACTCGCCAGCGCTGAGCGTCAGAATCTTCCTTTGACAGAATCACTCGAAGCTGTCAGGCATCATCTGGAACAGTGCAGCGAATGTGCCGATCTGTTCGTGAGCGCCTGGTTTTTTGCCACCACGGAGTTCGAAGATGATCACAAACTGCTCGCTCAACTTCAGCAGGCAGCAAAACTGACACCACCAGGCACCAGCGCCGAAGTACTGCGGTTTTCCGAATGGATCGAGAAACTGATTCACGATCACGATCTGCCTGCCTCAAGAGTATTCAAACTACTGGACAAAGCAGACACCGATGAACTCCGACAGGCCGACGAAGACTCGTGGTTTGTCTGCCTTCAGAGCATGAGACTGGAGCTGAGCCCCAACGTTGCCGCGGCTGTGACCAGATGGTCACACATCGCCGCCCGTCGCTCCGCAGCGCAGCTCCCGTGTGCGTTGCGGCCTGAATTTCCGGACGCAGAATTCCCGCCATCCACCGAGGGCTGGGACGCCGCAATCGCTCGGCTTGCAGAAGAAATGAACCTGGACATGACAGACTGCATTCAGGCAATTGCCGTAATGACGGCCGAGTTTTGACGAAACAAACGAGAGTAAGTTCGGCAGTAATTCTATTGGGCACGGAAAAAGGATGGCCAGCACTGTGAGTGTCGAAACAACGTCACCGGCTGGCCTCCGCGCCGTCATATCCTCGCTCAGCGAACTGCGCCACGGCTTGCCAGCTCATCGAGCCGAAGATGTCGTGCGACCGTTGATCGCTCGAATCAGAAACATCTGTGGAATCGAAGGCGATTCCGCAGGTAAATTCGATCTCCTCTCTCAGGCTGTTGTTCTGACTGTCGATCTTCCCTTCCGCTTTCGCGGCACCTCCGGAAATTACTGCATCCTGCTGGGATCCATCAATCAGGAGTCGATCCAGGCGTTCGAGTCAGGAGTCAGAAACGCATCGGCATTTCGATCCATCGGGCTGTTCTTCTGCTTAACTCCCGGGAGTCGCCAGTATGTCAGCCAGCGAAGTGCTTTCCTGAATCGCTGGTGCGTCGTTATCGACGCGGACGACATGCAGCGCGTCCTGACCTCTCCTCATGGACGCGACGCCCTGCGAGATTTGATTCTGGAACGCATTCCAAAAGAACAACTCGTCCCTTTTTCCACCTCAGCACCCGCTGAAGGCCCCTGTTTCGTTGGCCGAATCCCTGAACTTCGAGCGATGATCTGTGGTGATCAGGATTACGCCCTGTGCGGAAAAGGTGGCGCCGGAAAATCATCGCTCCTGAGACAAATGCGATGGATACTCCGCAGCTGGCGCGATGATCGTTTTTCTCGCCTCGTTGAGGTCGAGCTGCATGGAATTACGGATTTAAGGGAAGCGGCTCGTCGCATCGCCGTAGCCATCGACGCAAACAGATTCGCTCAGGAAGTCAGTGTCGCCAGCCTCGAGCCCTTCCTGCGCAGGATTCGATCTGCCTGCGTCGCCTGCGGGATGAGCATACCGACAACAGCATCATCCAGATTGACTATCGTGATAATGGCTGCGGCATTCCCCAGGGAGACCTGAATCGCATTTTCTCTCAGAACGTCACTCTCTGGCACCCGTCTGTCAAAAAAGGCAATGGCATGGGTCTGCATGTCGTTCAAAGCGCCGTCGTGCCTTATGGTGGGCGCGTCTGGGCAAAGGAGAATGCCGACGGAGCATGGTTTGTGATTCAACTTCCGGAATCATCTCGGCAACCTGCTACAGACGCTGTCGCTGACAGATGTCAAAATAAACCGATGGAACTTCAGGGTTAATCAAATGGATGAAAATCAAGGACCTGCATTATTTCAAGTGCTCGTGATTGAGGACAATCGCCTGCTCCGCGAGGGACTATGTCGACGTATCGCCAAAAAATTTCCTCAAGTACAAATCACCGAAGCCGGAGACGCTGCTCAGGCAATGAGTGTTCTGCGTCGCGACAGTGACCGGTCCTCACCAGCGCCAGACGTTATCGTTTCTGATCTGCGATTGCCACGGACGGACGGTGACGACGATGAGATTCACGATGATCTCATTGAACTTTTGCGTCGGCAACAGGGGCGACTGATTCTGATTTCCGACTTCACGGACGAAGCAGACGTCAGAACAGTGATGGATAAGACAGAGGGGTTAGCCGACACTCTGATGTCCAAAAGATCGAACAATTTTGAAGACAATGTGCTCAGACGCATCCGCGAAATTCTCGTCAAAACAGCGTCCGATCGGATCATTTATCAATTTCAACGCCTTTACTCGCCTGACGCGGTCGCTTCGGATGCGACTGAAGAATTCGGAGCGGTTTCTCCGATGTCCCATGTCTTTCGCTCGGAACAACAAGCGATCGACTACTGGGATTATCTCAACAACGAAGCTCAGGAACTCGTGCAGCACTACTATACCGTTTTCCGCAGAGAGGACGGAATGGTCGGGCTGCGGCCGCGCCGCCTGGGCGAAGGGGGAGGCAGATGAGCACATCTGAAGCCCCCTTTCCCCAGGCTCAGCAGTGGCCCGTTAGTGATTCAAACGGTGACCATCTGTTCACAATTTCGTGGATATCGCGACCATCGTGTATCGGTACGCATTCACGAAAAGACTGTGTTGGAGGCGAATACGTCATCAAGCAATATCAAGAGGCCTTGCAGAAGCATTTCCGGACACTCACTGGGAGCGAGATCGGATTTGATCGCTGGAATTGTGCACATCCGCTGGAGGTCGAGGTTCGTAATATCCGTGATTATTTTCGAGGAAGATTGTGGGGCCAGGTAATCCATTCCGAGGAACCGGGTTCAACGCAGCCAGGACTGTTGGTACGTCTGTCAAATCTGAATACAGACGCCAGTCCTGTGATCGCCTGCCAGCAGCGATTCGCAACTGTTCTCCACGAACTGGTGCACTGCTTTCAGTTTCACTCCCAGTTTGTCAGCGATTGGGTCTCTGCAACGATCGCGCAAAGCAGGCCTCGCCAGGTAACAACTTACCGATCAGCCATGCGTTCGTTGCTGGACAGGTTTCCACTGCTGATTGAGAGTACAGCCTACGCGATTGAGGCGGAGTACAACGGTGAGATTGCGGATTGGCATAAGGGACTGTGGAACTGGGCGTGTTACCCGGAACGGGCGCTGGCTGCCGATGTCAGCGGCGTCTCCGCATCGCCGTTTCTGCAGTTTCTCCTGCGTGGCCTTGGTGGCCGTTTTGCTTCTGAGCTGTTTCGGTCACCCGTTGGCCAGTTGGACGGTACGCCAGTTACCGATCTGGATGCGTTCGCGGTACTCAATCTGGCAATTCAGCGAATGCCAAATGCAAGCGCACGATCATGGACTGGTCTGCGGGAAGCTTTTCGGGACTTCAGTCTCCGCTCAGCACTCGACATTGCCCCGGACCGTCTGTTTGACACCAGAATCTTCGAGGCCGTCGGACCCAGAATGCGGTCTGGCATCTACCGACTGTCACAACCGGTTCATGTCGAGATCAGCGCGGGCCTCAAAAACGCAATGTCCAGCCGGATTTTTGAGTTTCTGCTACCCGCTGAAAACGCTGCTGCTCGTCTGCTGCGGCTGAAGCCTGGTTGCCCCGCGGCCTGTACTGATGCCGGCGTTGCACAGGTAGCCGCTGATGGCCGTACGCTTCAAATGTCCTGGCTCCCCGCGACAACACCCGGGTTCGAAGACAACATCAAATTGCTCCCGAACTGTTCACGGATTATCCTGACGACGGTGAACGGCAGATTCGGTCGCGGTAATGCTGTGAATTCGACTGGAGCAATCACAGTCGCAGCAGAAATCGCGTCCGTTTGACTGTGGTGCAGAACAAAGAGACTCTGTCAGCCTGAAACACCAGACCGCACTCCAACCAGCAGAACCTGCGTCGCAGGAAACTGCCGAACTTACGTTTCCAGAAGTGAGCGCAGCACGTTGCCCTCACAAAGTGTGACGGGACGTCCAAGGCGATCGTGGATGAGCGAGTGTGGATCTACGCCCAGCTGGTGATAGATTGTGGCGGCGAGGTCGGCGGGGGAGACCGGGAGGTCGGCTGGTTCAGCCGCATAGCGGTCGCTGGCACCGTAAACTGCTCCACCACGAATTCCGCCTCCTGCCATCACGCTGGTGAATACTCGGGGCCAGTGATCGCGGCCGTCGGCGGCGGCGCCTGCTCCGCCAACCACCGACTGACCAACTCGAGGCGTTCGTCCCATTTCACCCGTCCAGAGCACCAGTGTTTCGTCAAGCATTCCGCGTTCGGCGAGGTCGTCCAGAAGAGCAGAAAAGGCGCGGTCGGTCACCGGGCACAGACGAGTACTGAGGTCGATGAAGTTGCGGGCATGGGTGTCCCAGTAAACGCTGACATTGGTAATTCCGTCATTGGGCCAGAAGACGGTCACCACCGGAACGCCCGCCTCCACCAGTCGTAGCGCCTGCAGCACGGACTGGCCGTGCACGTTCATGCCGTAACGTTCCCGAACCGCGGGAGGCTCGCAGCTCAGATCAAACGCCTTCGTCACCTCCGGCGTTGCCAGCAGCTCGAAAGCACGGCTGTAGTGTCCCTGCATGGTGACTGGCCCGCTGCCGGACTGAAAGACGGGCTTGCCAAGTGATTCCTGCAACTGACGACGGCGCTGCAGACGATCCGAAGTGACGCCTTCAGGAAGATCAAAATCGCCAACGTGATAGTCGGGGAGGCTTCCGTCAGCGTCGATTCGCATGGGATCAAAGACGGTTCCCAGCCAGCCGGCGCCCTGACCGTGAGTCTCTTCCACAAAGCGGGGGGCACCGTTGGGTACCACCGGCATCATCGAGACGAAGGGTGGCAAAGGGCCACGACCAAAGCCACGCTGGCTCAGTACCGCTCCGATGGACGGCCAGTCTCTGTCACGCGGCAGCGCTGTGCCGCCAGGACTGCCACGGCCCGTCAACAGCCAATGTGGGGCCGATGTGTGGTTGACGTCGTCGTGAGTCATCGAGCGGATGACACAGAGGTGCTCCGCCCGTGCGGCCAGCAAAGGCAGATGCTCACAAATCTGCAGCCCGGGAACCGTGGTGGAAACAGGCTGAAACTGGCCACGGAATTCGAGGGGAGCCCCCGGTTTCATGTCCCAGGTGTCCTGCTGAGCCGGCCCGCCCCACATAAACAACACAATCAAAGCCTTTGCACGACCGCTGATCGGCAGACTGCCCGCCCCTGCAGCCCCCAACATCGCAGGGCCGATCAGAATCGACTCAGATGCACGCCGCAGAAGATCCCGACGACCGAAGTTCGGAGTCCTGAAACGTGTGGATGTCCGCGCCACCATACACCCCGCAAATGAAACGGAGACTTCGTGGGACGCAGAAATACAAACGCCCCATGCTCAACTCTCTGAGCATAGGGCGCTGGGAATGCCAGGTCAACATCCAGGTCTAGGGAATCCCCGATCCGCCGCCGGACTTCAGCGCGAAATCGAAGGTCCCCCCGGAAGTGGCGACTGTCGCGCTGAGTACGGAGGTGCCGAAACCGGAATATTGCAGAGCGATGCTCTCGCGTGCCCCACTCATGATCGGTGGTTCCTGCGAATCCGCCGGCATTGGCGTTCCATCGGGACGCACCATCCGACTGATCACGACTTTGTACTTTCCCGGAGCAGCGCCAATAACCACTTCCGAACCAAAGACCGACTGCAGTTCATACTTACCAGCTGAATCCGTCGTTCCGGATGCCCCGTCACCCTGAGCAGAGCTGGAGGGATAAAAGGTGATCCTGGCATTGTCCAGCGGTTTTCCGTCCAGTGTTACTGTCCCGGTCACCGGAACGGCTTTCTCTGGAATGATCTTCTCCGGACCACCACCACAGCCTGCTGCTGCCGAGACCATTGTCAGCGCCAGCAATTGCATGCAATACCACCTCGACACCATCATGACGCAGCCTTAATCATAGGTAGAAAATTCAACAGCAATCCCCGCACAAAATCAGTACTCGCCGATGACCTGTCCATCAGCACGGCGATGCAGGTTGATTCGCGTGTTGGCGTCCATGTTTTCAGACAGAAAACGCACAGAACCGTCAGCGAGAACGACCTGACAGCCGCCGGTGTGCAGGCTTCCGGCCGAGGCCCAGTTGGCAAGTCGCCCTGGCTTCCGCATGTACAGGTAGGCTGGATCATTCGGACCATAGACCCACGTGTTGATGGGATACCATGAAAGGTCAATCCCGATGCCGACGTGATGAGCATGTCCCCAGGCCGGTGGAACGCCGTTCCAGACCTCCCGAATCGTCTCCGTAACCATCGCGGTGTTGCTGGTCCCATCACGAATGGCCGCCATATCGGTCGACCAGCTGGTGGAGAAGATCGGTCGCTGGGCAGAGTCAAGGTAACGCTCTGTGTAGTGCTGATAATAGTACTCACCGTACCACGCGTTGAAGTCGTAATTTGTCCGCGCACCACCGGGATTTGTTCCACTCACCGAGTAATACTGGTTGCTGCTGTTGTAGAACTTGTCATTGGGGTCACTTGGGCAAAGAAATCCCGCGATCACAGTCTTCACAACCTGATAGTTGATATTCGGGTCTCCGGCAACGTCGCCCGGCTGATACCCACCATACACGTATGACCAGCTGGCAGCGGTATTGTGGTTGTACAAATTATACAGATTGGCCTGCTCGATGTAGGGCAGCAGCATCGTCCAGCCGCTTGCGTTGGTGTACCTCGCCGGGCCTCCCTGAGGTACGCCGCCCCAGCCAATGAATCCAACGTTCAGCCGCGACGGCGGAAAGACCTTGTGTGTGTCGTGATAGTTGTGCAGCGCAATTCCGATCTGCTTCAGATTGTTTTTGCACTGCGTTCTTCGGGCCGCTTCGCGGGCCTGCTGAACCGCAGGCAGAAGCAGTGCCACCAGGATCGCGATGATCGC
>Ga0172373_10000440_pt1 | contig 68611 bp, 65 predicted proteins | sample Lak10m_2_FD_114546 | JGI IMG/M metagenome (GOLD analysis project Ga0172373, IMG submission 114546) | Freshwater microbial communities from Kabuno Bay, South-Kivu, Congo - kab_092012_10m | ecosystem: Environmental > Aquatic > Freshwater > Lake | place: Democratic Republic of the Congo...
AAAATGGCCATTTTATTTTTAGCAAGTGGAAAGCCTATCAAGCCGCCCTCAATTGAAGATAAAAAATACATGAAAGAATGGCATGAATATTTTCAAAAGCAATTTCTAAGGCCTGGTTATCAGGAAACCTTTGTATATTATGCCGGAGAATTTGAATCAGAAGTTTATCAATTAACAAAGAATGTAAAAGGTGTTGTCCAAAAATTATTAGATGATCAAGAAATTTTTAAAAAAACCAAGAGAGTTATAAATTTTTTAAAATGTTATTTTTTTGTTGTTAATTTAATTGATAACCAAAATATAACAGCAATTTCTGCTTATGCACCTTCAGATCAATTATTTTTAGCTGCTTTGCTTAGAATATTTAAAAAAATTCCCCTTATTATTGCAGTGATGGGAAATGGAGATTTAAGTCGGTCTGAATATCCTTTTAAATTTGGAAAGATGAAAAAATTTATACTTTATGTTTTAGAAAAAGTAATTGCAGAGCTTGCTTTCCATCAAGCCGATTTAGTAATGGCGTATAATAATCATTGTGGAGATTTTGCTTTATGTAATGGTGCAGATGCAAAAAAGATTAGGCGCACAAGAATCTATCCATGCGTCAAACCTATTAATAAATCTCATATTATTTCTCAGAATGATTTAGATAAGTTTCCTAAAACAAAGAAAACAATTATTACATGGTCACGTTTTTCTTATGAAAAAAAATTACCTTTTGCTCTGACAGGAGCATTTAAAGCTTTAGCTGCTGATCAAGATTTGGGCTTATGTATTATAGGGTATGGGCCTATGGCTGCTGAAATTGAGATCTTGGTTAAAGATTCAGGAGTGACTGAAAGAATTTTTATGCCCGGTTTTATACCTTCCCATCAGTTAATGTCCTATATATTTCATTCAGATGTTGCTCTTATACCTTTGGGAGGATTTGCTTTATTAGAAGCTGCTATGTTGAAAAAAGCCATCGTTTGCTTTGATATAGAATGGCATCATGAGCTCTTAACAGATGGGTATAGCGGCTATTTTGCGGATTATCCTAACAGTGATCAAATTTGCGCTCAAATTTTAGAAGCTATTAACGATCCCATAGAAGCTAAAAAACGAGGAGAACGAGCTTATAAAAGATATAAATTGTTATTTGACGAAGAAAAAATATATAAACGTGAACAGCAAATTATGGGAGAGTTTTTTGAGAGAATGTAATAAAGCATGTTTTTGAAAACAATTGTTTTAAAGCTTAAAAAATATATAGCTTTTATTTCTTCTCCCAAATATTATTTTGGCTTAGAAAGAGATTTGGCATTTCTTCAAAATGAATTCGGGCATCTGCAAAAAATTAATAACCAGCTAAAACAAATGCACATTAAATCAAAGAAAAATGAGAAAATAGTGGTGGTATTTCTCGTGCAAGAAGTAAGCCTTTTCTCCGTATTTGATTCAGTAATAAATAAATTATTAAATAACGGCAAATTCAAATGCCATGTGATTATAGCTCCTCAATATTTTTGTAAAAAATGGAATGAAGATTCTTATTCAGAACTTAAGAAATATTTTTTAAAAAAGGGAATTATTAGCATTGATGGAGTGGTTAAAATTTCTTCCGAAAATGAAATAGAAGAAGTGTTAGATTTGCAAACGTTAAATCCGCATTATGTATTTTACACCTGTCCTTATATGGAAGACTATCATATTTTTCACAGATGCGCTTATGTAAACAATTTTGCACATGTGTGTTACATCCCATATGGATTTTTATTAGCTGAACAACCTGAAACTCAATATCATCAAGAGGTCCATAATTTAGCTTATAGAGTATACTGTGAAACTGATTTTCATAATAAAAATTATGCTGCGCGCTGTGATAAGGAAGCAAAAGTTATTACGACTGGTTATACTAAATTTGATCTCTTGGATAATATCAAGGTAGCAAATGAAATTAAAAATATAAAATCTAATTTCAATAAAATCGTTATTATTGCTCCTCACTGGTCAGTGGGAAATCTTTCTTCTGTCACATGTTATGGAACATTTGATAAATATTATGAACACATTGAAAAATTGCTAATAACTTTTCCGAATGTTTATTTCGTATTTAAACCTCATCCAAGCTTGAAAAACGCTCTTTTAAGAGCTAACGTATTGCAGCTAAAGGAGTATGAAAAACTTCTAAGTGGTTGGTCAAAGCGTAGTAATTTTTGCTTTTATGATGGGGCAGATTATTTTGAATATTTTGCAATATCTGACGCTCTTATTACCGATAGTGTATCTTTCCTTGCAGAATACGTTTTATTTGACAAGCCTTTGCTTCTTTTGTGCCGTCAGGACTCTTCACCCTATAATAAGATAGGTAATCTTTTAGTGAATAGCTTTTATAAAGCCTATTGCTCAGAAGATATTTATGATTTTATGAAAAATATAATTTTAGCAGATCATGATCATCTCTATGATAAAAGAAACGCTCTCATCGAGATGATACGTGGTTCTAGTCAACAGGCTGCTGATTTGATAGAGAATGATTTGCTAAATGTTAATTAAATGAATGTGGAACAAATAAATATGGATAAAAAAATCGCATATTCAGATGTAAAAAATTTCTTTGATAGCCGAGCTTGTGATGCGCAAGGTGTTAATTCAACCATGCTTCAAAAAGACCCCAACATTGCTTCTGAAAGAGATATGGCAGAAAAAGAAATATTGCTGAGTTTAACTTATGATGTACAGGTAAATGATGTTTTAGATTTAGGCTGCGGAAATGGAAGATTAGCGGATCTTTTTAAAAATGTAGAAAATTATGTCGGTGTAGATTTCTCAGAAAATTTAGTAAAGTTGGCTTCAGAAAGAGAATTAGGAACGCAATATAAATTTTACGTAAGTTATGTTACAGAACTTCATAAAATAGAAAATATTTGCGAAACACAATATGATTTTATTGTAATTTCAGGCCTTTTAATTTATTTGAATGACGAGGATGTCAGTAAGCTAATTCAGCAAATACTAACTTTGTGCAATGAAGAATGCAGAATTTATTTAAGAGAACCTGTATCTGTACTAAATGAAAAACTTTCTTTAATTGATCATTATTCTCAAGAGCTTGGAACTTATTATAATGCAGTTTATAGGACCGAAGCAGAACTTTTAAATTTTTTGAATCCTTTAATTGTAAATGGATTCAAAGTTGCTAAAAGGGATTACATGTATAAAGATTTAAAATTAAATAACCGTGCTGAAACGATCCAAAAATATTTCTATTTAGAGAGAATAAGATGAATACTGCTATCTGTTTAGATCTTGATGGTACAGTTACACGTCAAGAAGTTTTGCCGCGCATTGCTAAGCATTTAGAGATACATGAAGAAATAGAAACGTTAACAAATGCTACGATTAAAGGTTTTATTCCTTTCGAAAGTTCTTTCAAACTGAGAGTAAGATTGTTGAAAGAATTTTCCGCAGAAAGTGTAAGAGAATCTCTAAGATCTATTCCTTTGTACGAAAATATTTGTGAGCTGATGAAAAAGCATCCTGATAATTTTTTCATCGTTACCGGTAATTTAGATGTATGGGTAAATGAGCTCATAAAAAAAATTGGTGTGCAAGCATTTACCTCAACGGCAAAAATAAAAGCAGATGAAGTGATAGGCATAGAAAAAATATTAAATAAAGCAGATGCAGTAAATGAGATAAGAAAGAAATTTCAGAGGGTTGTGGCGGTAGGAGAAGGAATGAATGATATTCCAATGTTTGAAGCTGCAGATATAGCGATTGCATATGGAGCAACGCATCCACCAGTTAGAACAGCTTTAGAATTGTGTGATTTGGTAATTAATAACGAGAATACATTATGCAGACTATTAAAAACGCTGTTATAGCAGCAGCTGGCATGGGGAAGAGATTGGGATTTGATATGCCCAAACCCCTTATTAAAATTCATGAAAAAACCCTTATTGAATATCAATTAGATCTTTTACAAGAAATAGAAAACATATATGTAATTGTTGGATTTAGAGCTGAAGAAATGATTAATCATATTAATAGCATTAGGAAAGATGTTATTTTTGTCATGAATCATGATTATGCACATACAAGCACATTGTTTAGCTTACAGTTGGCTTTAAGGTATATAAAGGGGCCCTACATTTTTTTAGATGGAGATATTTATTTACATAAAAAAGAATTCCTATCTTTCTTAGAAAAGGCATCTGCTTCTTCTGAGGATATTATAGGGATCACAAAAACTAAATCCGAAGATAGCGTATTTGTTGAAATGAATGATAAAGGTCAAGTGATTGATTTTACAAGAAAAATTAAGCATGAGCACGAGTGGCTAGGATTAGGTTATTTCAAGAATGTGCTTTTTTCAAGCAATGAAAAATTAGCTGATGTTTTTTCTCAATTATACAAATATTTACCTTTAAATAGTTTCGTATTTGATGCGTATGAAATTGATACGCCTAAAGACTTAGAGCTAGCAGAGCGTTATATTACTTAGTTTTAGCATGTGTGGAATTTTTGCATTATTAACTTCTCAAAAGTGCGAATTTGCACTTTCTGCCGCTAACGCCATGCAGCATCGTGGTCCTAACGGGCGGGGAGAGAAGCTTGTTCGGACTAAAGATAAAAAATATATTTATTTCTTGCACTACCGATTGTCCGTCCTAGATTTATCCATGCGTGGCAATCAGCCTATGGAAGATGCTCAGTCAGGTGCTACGCTTATTTATAATGGAGAACTTTATAATTATTTAAGTTTAAAAAAAGAGTTGGAAGAAAATGGTTTTAGCTTTAGTACCCATACTGACACAGAGGTTGTTCTAAAAAGCTATCTACAATGGGGGCCTGATTGCGTTAATCGCTTCAACGGAATGTTTGCATTTGCTATATGGGATGCTGAAAAGCAAACTATATTTGTTGCTAGAGATCGTTTTGGAGAAAAGCCCTTATTTTATGGGTATTCTAGCTCAAAAGAACACATGCTTATTGCCTCAGAAATGAAGTCAATTCTTGATCATCCACAATTTGTTGCTGATCCTGATTTTGAAATTTTGGAAAATTATTTAAAATACGGGAAAAGCGTTACTTCTTATCATGAGACGCCGTTTAAAAATATTCATCAGCTTACTCCTGCATCTTGGATGATTATTTCAAGTGGTGGCGAAATTATAAAAAAATCTCGGTACTGGCGACCATTATATAATGGTAATTCTAAAGTTAAGAATGCGAATGATTTAGTATCTGAGTTTTCTTATCTTCTAGAAAAAAGTGTTTTAGATAGAACGCGATGTGATGTTCAAGTAGGAGCTTGTTTATCCGGAGGATTAGATTCAACAAGTATTACAGGTTATCTTTTTAAGAATCGTCCTCAAAATTTTTCTTCTACTATATCTGTGCGATTTGATAATGATATAACAATTTCAGAAAGCGGATATTTAGACGAGGCTACAAAGAGATTTTCTGGCCTACATTATATGATTACTCCTACACCAGAAGACTTTCTGACGGACATAGAATCAATACATTGGCATCATGAAATGCCCTTACCATCTGCTTCAATGTTTTTAGAGTGGTCGGTGATGAAAAAAGCAAAAGCCGTTGGAAATACGGTTATGTTAGATGGGCAAGGAGCAGATGAGTTATTAGGAGGATATCCTTATTATTTTCGACATTATCAAAAAGAGTTGGTTGCCAGTAAAAAGTTTGGATCCCTTTTTTATAACACTTATCTTTTTAGAAAATACTTGAAAAAAGAATCTAAAAAATATATGGATTCAGGTAGAAGAGTTCCTATGAATTCTTCTCTTTCTGAGCAAGAGCTCCTGATGTTGATTATAAAAGAAATGATGAAAAAGTTTTTGAACAAGTCTCCTATTTTTAATGATGCTCATGCAAATCAAAACCTCTTTTTTTCTAACTTAATTCAGGAAGGCCTTAGCAATACTGTTTTGCAAGAGCAATTACACTCTGCAGATAGAAATGGAATGGCTTTTGGCATTGAAACTAGATTTCCTTTCTTAGATTATGATTTAGTAGATTTTTGTCTTAATTTGCCTCTTGATTTGTTAATTAAAAATGGAATGCAAAAGTACGTTTTAAGAAGAGCTGCAGAAAAGATAATTCCGGCGAAAATTTATAACAGAAAAGGTAAAATTGGATTTTTAGCCCCACAAGATCGATGGTTGGCTGGTCCTATGCGTGAATGGTGTTTTGAGAAAATTTTTAACAGTTCTCTTAAAAATTTAAGCTTTTATAATTCCCATATGATAAAAGCTTCTTTTGATAATCTACGTAATAAGCCAAATTTTACTGATGCTGGAATTGTATGGAGGCATGCAAGCTTGAGTCAATGGATGCAAACGTTTAAGGTGCAAGCATGAAAAAGCCTACCGTTGCCATTATTTATTCTGGGTATGGCAATATCATACCCATAATTAACATTTTAAAAATGAATGCAATTCCCTATAAAGTTATTGAACATGAAGATAACGTTACAGAATACGATAAAATTATTATTCCTGGTGTGGGAGCTTTTGATCCGTTTATTGAGAAGTTAAAAAGTAAAAGACTTGACTCTGTAATTTTAAAAGCATGGCAAAATAAAAAACCTATTTTAGGTATATGTATAGGCGCACAAATATTAGGAGAATCTAGCGAAGAAGGAAACTTAAAAGGCCTTGGCATACTTGATATGGATGTGAAAAAATTTAATATAGAAAATAATAATATTCGCATTCCTCATATGGGATGGAATCAAGTCGATGCTTTGAGTTCTTCTTCCTTGTTAAGCGAAATTGATGAAGATCATCAATTTTATTTTGTTCACTCTTATCATTTTGTCACTAATCAACAAAATATTGTTCTATCTACCACTCAACATGGCTATGATTTTCCTTCAATTATTGCAGATAATAATGTTTATGCTGTGCAATTTCATCCAGAAAAAAGTCAGAAACATGGGATGCAATTGCTAAAAAATTTTTCTTTATCATGTTGATCAACAAAAGAATTATTCCGGTTTTATTGCTGCAAAATAATACATTACATAAAACTGTAAAATTTAAAAAACCTTCTTATGTTGGGGACCCGCTTAATACGCTTCGAATCTTTAATGAGAAAGAGGCTGATGAAATCATTATTCTCGATATAAGTTCTCGCGCTAGAATAACAGGGCCAAATTTTAATTTGCTTAAAAATATATCAGAAGAAATGTTTTCTCCTGTAGCATATGGAGGAGGAATACGCACCGTTGCGCAAGCAGAGAAAATTTTAAGCCTAGGATTTGAAAAAATATCATTTTGTACCGAAGTGCATGATAACCCTTCACTTTTAAAACAATGTATTCAAGAATTTGGAGCACAAGCCATAATTGCTGCGATAGATCTTAAAAAAAATATATTAGGGAAAAGACATGCTTATACAGAAGGTGGCTCTAAACGTATTAAAAAAAATTGGAAAGAGTATCTGTCGTCTGTAGATGAATTAAGAGTCGGGGAAATTTTAGTTAATGATATCTCAAAAGATGGTACTTTAGATGGCTATGATCTAGAGCTTTTCAAGGAAGTTTCTGCGTCATTAAAAACCCCTATAATTGCCTCTGGTGGAGCAAAATCTCTTACAGATATACATAATTTATTTTTAAATACCGACGTTAATGCTGCTGCTGCTGGTAGCCTTTTTGTCTATCATGGACGGAAAAAAGCTGTCTTAATTACTTACCCATCCAGAAAAGAAAAGGCTAAAATTTTTAATGTTTAAGCGAAATAATTTATACCAGATTTGCTCAACATGTGTAATGGATACATCTGATCCCAATATAGTGCTTAATGAAAACGAGATTTGTAACCATTGTTTGAGTTATGAAGAAAGAAAAAAACAAATTATACTTCCTTCTCCTGAACGTGAAGAAAAGCTCAATTCTATTATTACTGCCTTAAAAAACAAAAATAAGAATAAAGACTATGATTGTATTATTGGATTAAGTGGGGGAATAGATAGTTCTTATCTCGCTTACTGGGCATCTAAAGTTGCTAAGTTAAGATTATTAGCAGTACACGTAGATGGTGGTTGGAACTCAGAGATAGCAACAAGTAATATTGAAAAACTCGTTAAAACCTTGGGTATAGATTTGCATACGCATGTTTTTGATTGGAATGCAATGCAAGATTTGCAAGTAGCATTTTTGTGTTCTGGCGTGGCAAATCAAGATACCCCTCAAGATCATGCATTTTTTGCTGCCCTGTATAATTTTGCTTGTAAGCATAATATTAAAGTGATGCTGAGCGGTTATAATTTTGTTTCAGAATCCGTTCTGCCTACAGCTTGGGGGCATAGTGCTATGGATCTTGATCAGATTAATGACATTCATAAAAAATTTGGCAAGGGAAGCTTGCGGGCATTTCCTTGTGTAAGCTTTTTTAAAAATTATGTTTATTACCCATTCATAAAAAAGATGCAAGTTATCTCTCCTTTGAACTATATAGATTATAATCCTTACAACGCTATAGAAATTCTTGAGCGAGAAATTGGCTGGAAATACTATGGAGGCAAGCATTATGAATCTCGTTTTACGAAGTTCTTTCAGTCATATTGGTTGCCAGAACGTTTTGGGTTTGACAAAAGAAGAGCACATTTATCTAGCCTAGTATTAGCAGGCATTATTTCAAGAGATGAAGCACTAAAACAATTAGATATAAAAGCTTATAATGATGAAACCATCGAGCTTGATAAGGCTTTTGTGTCAAAAAAACTTGGATTATCAGTAGAAGAATTAAATGCGTTAATGCAAATCCCAATTAAGAATTATACTGATTATGCTAATAATCAGCGCAAAATGAAAATTCTTAGTATATTTAAATATATATATTCCTTGCCTTTTACGCTTTATAAGCGAGTGTGTAAGTGAAAACAATTATTTCCATTATACCTCTTGCTCTTCAAAAAGATGGTAGAACTCTTAAGATGGCAGCTAGTTTTGCTAAACTGGGGTGTAAGTCTATTGTAATTGAGCATCAAAAATCTACAGAGGATTTTAGTAGTCTAGGTATAGAGGTTATTTCCTTAAATCAGGTAAGACAAGAGCATGATGGAAGCGAGAATGTTTTTACGACTGCACAGCCAGGCTACATAAGACGTATATTAGAATTTGCTTGGCATGGTTTAAGAAAAATAGGATTAGGTTGTATAAATGATTGGATTTCTTTTCTTGAATTTAAAAGGAAATTTAGAACGGAATATAATCTCATTAATGTAGATATTCCTGAAGCAGACATCTATGTTTTCCATTCTTATGAATTTGCAAAATTCGCATTGAGTTTAAAAAACGAAGCAAAAATTATTTATGATGCGCATGATTTTTATCAAGAAATCAACCCAATAAATGATGAATCAACTCTTGTTAAAAAATGGATAATGCCTTTTAGATGGAGGTTTGAAAAAAAATTGATTGATAGATGTGATGTTTTTTTGACTGTTAGTTCTGGGCTCGGAAAAAAGTATTTCAATGTATCAAATAAGAGGCCGCTTGTTATAAAAAATGCGCATGACGCAAGAAATGATCGGTCTTGTGACAAAGATATAAGAAAATATCTGAAACTGGATTCAAATGCAGTTATAGTATGTTGTGTGGGCAATAAGAAAAAAGGAATGGCATTTGAGCAACTAGTGAAGGTTTTTTCTCAAACCCTAAAAAGCCTACATTTGGTTTTTATTGGGAATGGATATAATTATAATGCTAACACTTTCTCAAATATTCATTTTATTCCGGCATTAAATCTTAATAAATTAGTATCATTTTTAAAATCTGCAAACTTTGGAATTGTTCCATATTTTGATTTTTCAGAAAATTATAAATTTGCGCTTCCAAATGGTTTTTTTCAGCTAATGACTAGTCAGCTGCCTTTAATATTTTCTCATGCCCTTTTAGAAATTAATCAATTGAACAAAAAGTATAGTTTTGGGATTGCGGTAGATATAAAGCAAGGGGAAGAAGTCATTTTGGGATTGCAACAATTAGAAAGTGGTTATACAAATTTTAAAAAAAATATTGCAAAAGCTTCAAAAATGTTATCCTGGCAAGCAGAAGAAGAAAAATTAAAATTTATTCTCAATAAGCTTGTGTAACACTTAATGTATGAAAATAGGTAGAAGTAATGAATGTTCTAAAAAAAATTTTTGATTGTTTGCTAATTATGAAAAACTATTTATATGGTTTTTTTATGAAGGTAAAAACAGCTTTTTATTCACCAAGTAAAATCAGTCGTTCTTTTTGGTCTAGTAGAAATTCCAAAAATTGGGATTTAAGTTCTCGCTATCCCGAATTGCAAGATGCACAAACAAAAGCACTCATCGGTTTTTTTAATAAAAATTTTAAAGATAAAAAAATTAAAATGTTGGATCTTGGTTGCTCCGATGGGTCGAGCTCTATTTTTATAGTTAAAGACTATTTACGATACGGACAAGGTTTAGATATATCTTCTGAGTTTATAAAGACAGCCAATAAAGAGGCTAAAAATAATAATATCAATGTTGATTTTTCTACTTGGGATGCTTGCGAAGAAGAACTAAAAATTACGAATTCTTTTGATGTTGTAATGGCATTAGGATTGTTTACTTGTATTACTGAAGATAAGGTTTTTGAAAATATTATTAATGCAATTTCTACGCAGGTTAAAAAAGGCACGTACCTATTAATAAAAGATACCCTATCTGATACTCACGATACTCAAAAGGTTTTGAAAAATCATCTCTATGCTGCGAAATATAGATTTATAGATCAATATGTAAAAGATATATGCGATAAAGGATTTAAAAAACTTAACTTAAAAAGTCTTTATCGTTTTCCTTCAGAACCCTATGCTTCATATTTTTTAATATTTGAAAAATTGTAAATCATGTGTAGCATTTTTGGATATATTACCTCTTCTAAAAATTTTAGCTATTCTTCGTTAACAAATATGCTTTCTCATAGAGGGCCTGATCATTTCGATTGCTATACCAATAATAAAGATATTTATCTCGCCCATAATCGCTTAAGTATTATTGGTTTGGACAGAGCTTCTAATCAGCCGATGCATGGCCAAAAAGATACAGTAATAGTATTTAATGGGGAAATTTATAATTATAAAGATCTTAAAAAAAATGAATTAAGTGAGTATCAGTTTCGATCAAATTCTGATACAGAGGTCATCCTTGCGCTATATGAAAAATATGGAATCGATTGTGTGCAGTATTTGCGAGGGATGTTTGCTTTTGCTATCTGGGATGAGAAAAATAAGAAGCTTTTTTGCGCAAGAGACCGTTTTGGAGTAAAGCCCTTCTACTACACTAAAAGGGATGATCTCTTTGGTTTTGCATCTGAAATGAAAGCTTTACTTCCTTTTTTAGACAAGATCCAAACCAATTTTGATGCACTTTGTGAATATTTGACATTTCAATACACCATTGGTTCTCAAACTTTATTTAAAGATATTCATCAACTTATGCCAGGGCATCTTATGGTGTGGGAGAATGAAAATATTACTATTAAAAAGTATTGGGACATTTCATATCAAATAGATTTTGGTCGCTCTGAAAAATATTTCGAAGAGAAATTATATACTCTTGTGCAGGATTCTGTGCGTTATCACCAGGTCAGCGATGTTCCAGTTGGAAGCTATTTAAGTGGAGGACTTGATTCGTCACTTGTCTCTATTTTAGCCGCAGAATCGAATGAAAATTTTTATGGCTCATTTCATGGAAAATTTTCTGATTATGAAGGATATGACGAGAGTGTTTATGCTGAAGCAACAGCTGAAAGCATTCATAAAAAACTTTATTCGATTGATATTACTGCTCAAGATTTTCAAGATAATATTTCTAGAATTATCTATCATCTGGATACTCCTGTAGCAGGACCAGGATCGTTCCCTCAATACATGGTATCAAAGTTGGCATCGCAACACGTTAAAGTAGTTTTAGGTGGCCAAGGGGGGGATGAATTGTTTGGTGGTTACGCTCGTTATGTTATTGCTTACTTTGAGCAATCCATTAAAGCAGCCATTGATGGGACTTATAAAAATGGTAATTTCGTTGTAACACCTGAGTCCATTATTCCAAATCTAACGCTACTTCAAGAGTATAAGCCCCTTATAAAAGACTTTTGGCGTGAAGGGTTATTTGATCCTTTAGATGAAAGGTATTTTAGGTTAATTGACAGATCGGTTGATACGAAAAATGAAATCGATTGGTGTTTGTTTGATAAACAGGCATTGTTAGAACGTTTTAAGATGATATTTAATAATCAAGAAAATGTTCAAAAAGAAGCCTACTTTGATAAAATGACACATTTTGATTTTAAATGCTTATTACCTGCGCTTTTACAAGTGGAAGATCGTATGAGTATGGCGCATGGTCTTGAATCTAGAGTGCCATTTCTTGATCATTCTTTGGTTGAGTTTGCGGCTACAATTCCAGCAGACATAAAATTTCCTGGAGGTAAAATGAAAGCTGTGCTAAAAAAGGTTTTTAAAGAGCATATCCCAGAAAAAGTTTTGAATAGACGCGACAAAATGGGCTTTCCCGTTCCTTTAAAAGAGTGGTTTTCTGGTCCTTTAAAAGAATTTGTAAATGATATATTCTCATCGCAAGCAGCTAAAGCTCGTGGTTTTTATAATCCTCAAAGTGTTTTACAAAACTTAGAATATTCATCTCAGTTCTCTAGAAAAGTTTGGGGCTTATTATGTTTAGAGTTATGGCATCGAGAATTTCATGACAAGCAATATGAATATTGTAAAGTAAATTAAATTTTAAGGAGAAAGTTAGAATGAAAATTTTTATAACAGGTGGCGCCGGTTTTATTGGGTCGAACTTGACGGATCGTTTGCTTGCACGAGGCGATCAGATACTTGTAATTGATAATTTTGCAACGGGGAGGCGTGATAACTTAAAATCCCATCCAAATCTAAAGTTGGTAGAAGATTCAATTTGTAATCAAAAACTCATGAACGATTTAATGCAAGAATTTAAGCCAGATCTAGTTGTTCATGCAGCAGCTTCTTATAAAGATCCAAATAATTGGGTAGAAGATGCTTTAACAAATGTAATGGGTACAACCATTGTTTGCCAAGCTATGCAAACAGCCGAAGTCAAAAGAATTATTTATTTCCAAACGGCTCTTTGCTATGGTTTAAAACCGCTTGAGCAACCTATTACTCTTAATCATCCAATCCTTCCTCGCGGCTCTAGTTATGCTATCAGCAAAACAGCTGCTGAAGATTATGTACATTTATCTAATTTAGATTATGTGACTTTTCGGTTGGCTAATGCATATGGTCCTAGAAATGTTAGTGGTCCACTTCCTACGTTTTTTAAGCGACTTACAACAAATCAAAAATGTTTCGTCATGGATACACGTCGTGACTTCGTATACATTGATGATATGATCGAGTGTATCATGCAAGCAGTTGATGGCAAAGGAAGTGGGACTTACCACATTTCTTCTGGTTCTGATTTTTCAATTAAAGAATTATTTGATGCAACAACTAAAGCATTAGGAATGAATATCGCTGTTGAAGTTAAGCCAAGACAACCTGACGATGTGTTCTCAATTTTGTTAGATCCTTCAAGAACGCAAAAAGAATTGAATTGGAATGCAAAAGTTCCGCTAGAAGAAGGTGTTCAAAAAACAATAGAGTATTATCAAGAATACGGAATAGAAGAAACATTTACGCATTTAAAAGAAGTCAAAAGTTGATCTCTGCTTATCAATACAATACGTTTAATAACCTTAAAGAAGGTAATTACGGTGATTGTATAACTATTGAAAGCATAAAAGGAAAGGGTGATCATGGTATCGGAACATTTTCTCAGCTAGACGGTGAGTTAATTGTAAAAGATGGTATCTTCTTTCACTGTCGCCAGGGGCGTGCGCACAAGGCAAAAGAAAATGATCTTGTGGTTTGGTCCTGCTTAAATAATTTTTATAAGCCTAAAAGTAGTTGTAAGCAACTTGAATGGAAAAATGTTGAGGTTTTTCTTTTGGAAGAAAACATATCTCTTTCAAAAGATTTTCTAGCAATAAAAATTTCCGGGAATTTTGATGTTGTGAAAATAACAAGCACCATGCGTCAACAAAAACCTTATCCTTCTCTAGAAGAAGTTGCAGCACAATCTGATAATTATTACCATACGAATATAAATGGAGATATGATAGGTTTTTATGTGCCAAGATATCTTGCAGGTATGCAATCCTCAGGTCTTCATTTGCATTTTATTTGTGCTGAACAAAAATATGGCGGGCATGTTTTGGATTTTTATTCGCAAAAAGTTGAAGTAAAGTTGGAAAAAATAACTCATTTAAGCTTGGATTTTTAAAAATATGTTAAAAAATAAATCAGTACTTATTGTTGGGGGGGCAGGGTTTGTAGGAAGTAATCTTTGTTGTCAACTTCTTCAAGAACAAGCATCTATCACTGTTGTTGATAATTTACTTTCTGCGGAAACAGACAATCTTCCAAAAAGTCAAAGATTATCTTTTATATTGGGATCAATTGCAAACGATCGCGTGCTGGCTCAAGTAGGAAAAGATTATGATTATGTTTTTCATTTGGCAACCTATCATGGTAACCAATCTAGCATTTTTGATCCGATTGCAGATCATGAAAATAATACTCTGACCACGCTTAAACTTTGTGAGCATTTTAAAGGAAGTTCGCGATTAAAAAAAATTGTATATTCTTCTGCTGGTTGTACAGTCGCTAAAAAAACATATGATGAGGTGGGTGCTACGGATGAAAATGCAGAAGTTTCTCTATATCATGATAGTCCTTATCAAATTTCAAAAATCATTGGTGAATTTTATGGTAATTACTATTGGATGAAGTATGATTTGCCTTTTGTTAAAGCTAGATTTCAAAATGTTTATGGCCCACGAGAAATCTTAGGTGCAGGAAGATGGCGAGGCACATCTGCTACTGTTTGGCGAAATGTTACTCCCACGTTTATTTGGAAATCTATGCACAAGGAATCACTTCCACTAGAAAACGAAGGTAAGGCATCGCGGGATTTCATTTATGTAGGTGATATAGTTAATGGCCTAATTGCTTGTGCTATAAATGGTCGAGCTGGAGAGGTTTATAACTTAGCATCTGGTGTTGAAACAACTATTAAAGAATTGGCAGAAGCAATTAATCATCTGACTAATAACTCAACACCTATTGCATACACTAATCCGAGGCCGTGGGATCGATCAGGTAAACGATTCGGTTCTACGAATAAGGCCAAAAACGAAATTGGATTTCAGGCCCAAACATCTCTTGAAGAGGGATTAAAGAAGACGATTGATTGGACAAAAGAAAATCAGAATTTGATTTTATCTAATATTTCCAAATACACTTACTTCATGCCGGAACTTTCAACATATTTATGACATTTCGCCTGTATACTATTGTAGGAGCAAGGCCACAGTTTATCAAAGCTGCGGCTTTTTCTCGAGCTTTGCAGAAATATCCCCAGATAGAAGAAGCCATTATTCATACAGGACAGCATTTTGACAGCAATATGTCAGATATTTTCTTTGAAGAACTTAAAATTCCAAAACCTAAGTATACATTGGATATACAGGGAGGCTATCACGGTCAAATGACAGGTCGTATGCTAGAGAGTATTGAAAGTATTTTTCTTAGCGATAAACCTGATGCTGTTTTAGTGTATGGAGACACAAACTCAACCTTGGCGGGGGCATTAGCAGCATCTAAACTTCATATCCCCGTCATTCATATAGAAGCAGGTCTTAGATCATTTAATAAGGAAATGCCGGAAGAGATTAATCGCATTCTTGCAGATCATGTCAGTTCTTATTTATTTTGTCCTACGCAAACAGCTGTGGATAATTTAAAGAAAGAAGGGATCTCTCAAGCTTTTTACCATGTAGGTGACATTATGTATGACGCAACCCTGTATGCTCTTGCTCACGTGGAAAATGATATACTGCTACAGCAGAAAATGTCTTATTTGCCTGCAAAATTTGTATTGATGACTGTGCATAGAGCTGAATCTACTGATGATAAAAAAAAATTTCGAGATATTATTAATTATGCAAATCAGTTTGCAAATGAGCATGGCTTGAAGATTGTATTTCCAGTTCACCCTAGAACAAAGCAGTTAATAAATCAGACGATGGATAACTTTTTGTTCATTGAACCTTTAAGTTATTTTGAAACCCAATTCTGCTTAGCTAGAGCAGAATTTGTTTTAACGGATTCGGGTGGGTTGCAGAAAGAAGCTTATTTTCATAGAGTGCCATGTGTTACATTACGTTCGGAAACTGAATGGGTTGAAACAGTGACGCATGGATGGAATCGTTTATGGAGAGTTGATGATTATAAAATGCGCAGAGAAATTACTGAATATGGTATAGGTTGCTCTGCGGAAGAAATAATAAAAAATATTGTAAATACATGTCTATGAAAACGCTCGTATTATACTCATCTTATACAGACCAAATGTCATATTTTGATGATTGGGTCGACGCTTTCAAATATCATAAGGATTATAATGCGGAGTGCATAAATGTATTTAATGCAGAAAAAATTTTTCATGATATTGCTAAAAAAATTGAAAAATCTGATTTAATAATTATTCATCATTCCATGAATGGAGATACATTAAAATACATTAAACCTTTCATGAGTGCTTTGAAAAATAGGAAAGGGAAGTTGGTTTCATTTGTGGGTAATGAAGTAAATTTACCAACATTTGGAATGGCTCCCAAAATTCAAAATCTTAAAGAATTGGAAGCGGAAATTATTGCGACACAGCTTTTGCAAGAAGCGGGGGAATGGCTATATCAAGAATGTAAAAAATCTAAGGTGATCTCTTTACCTCATGCCTTAAATAGTAGGGTGTTTGTTTCAAAAAGAAAAGTTCGACAAATTGATATTGGCACAAGATCTGCTAGATATGGGGTTTATATTGGAGATGATGATAGAAATAATATAATTCAATTTTTCTATAAAAACTCTAAAAAATTAGGTTTATATGTTGATTTGGGTCTTGATGCTGGATCGCAAAAAAGATTTAATCGATCAGAATGGGCTGAATTTTTATCTTCATGCAAAGCAACCCTATCGACAGAAGCTGGTTCATTTTATTTAGAAAGAGATGATGATCTTGTAACGCAAATACAAGAATTTTTGAAAAAAAAATCAAAAAAAATAGTGTTGCCAAATGAAACAGTCGCAAGAAAGATATATCGTGCAATTGTACCATCTTCAATCAGAAAATTTATAATTTCTCTTTTAAAAGAAAAATTGATAGAAGTTGGCAACCTAGATGATAATTACGATTTCAATGAAATATATGAAAGATTCTTTTCTAAAACTAAAAAGTGTCCTGCTTATTCTAAGGCTATATCTTCACGGCATTTTGATGCTATTGGAACCAAAACTCTCCATATAATGTATCCTGGACGTTATAATGACATTTTGGTGTCAGGAGAGCATTATTTTGAATTAAAGCATGATCATTCTAACATCAAGGAACTCGGTGATTATTTAAAGGATGATGTACTTATAAAAACCATTACTGAAAGAACGTATGAACACACAATGTCCCATCATACCCACAAACATAGACTTGATACATTATCCAAATACATCAGGTAGTCTGTTCTAAAATATTTTCTTCAGACGTGCCTAAAGCATCTAGAAGATTTATGCTGAAATTACTATTAGTAATGGCGGAGAGAGAGGGATTCGAACCCTCGATAAGGATTTACTCCCTATGACGGTTTAGCAAACCGTTGCCTTAAGCCGCTCGGCCATCTCTCCGTATTTATCATTTGTATTATCCCCCAAAACACTTGTCAACTCTTGACTTTAAATAAATGTTGAGAATCAAGTTGGCTCTCTAAAAAAAACATGCTTAAATATATTGTGGATATCTTTTGGTTTGTTTTATAGACGTGGTTTATTATGGGTAATACAACAGTGAAAATTCGGGGAAATGCTGATGAAAAAGAATCTCCGCTCACGATAGGTCAACTTTTTAAAACGCAGCGTCTTCAGCAGAAGAAAAGTCTTGAGGATGTCGCAGATAGCCTAAAAATTCGCAAGGTTTTTCTCCAAGCTATTGAGGATGAACAATTTGATCAGTTGCCTGGAGGTGTGTACACGGTTGGTTTTATCCGTTCATATGCTCAATATCTAGGCTTGGATCCTGAGACAATTATTGAGCAATTAAAAGACGAAAGCTTTTTCCTTCCTGTCCAATTAACAATGATTGGAGATGAGCAACATTTTCCTCCAAATCGCTTTGTTTCAAGCGGAATGATTCTGGCAGGATTGTTTTTATTGATATTAGGTGCAATTGCCGCCTATATTTTTCTAGGAAATCAGGAACAAGTGCCGGTGCATATAAATTGGGCAGCTAGTAGTATAGAAGAAGCGGATACTAAAATAGAGCTTTAGGTTTTTGTCTTAAGTATTCCGATATCTTGAGGTAGCTGTTACTGTTGAAATGGTGCCGACTGAGAGACTCGAACTCCCGACCCACTGATTACAAATCAGTAGCTCTACCAACTGAGCTAAGTCGGCACTCCCACAAACATATCTAAAAATTCTTTTATCGTCCAGAGGAAATCGCATTATTTTAAGAATTTTTCCTGCAATTTACGATGCTGGCGATTTACCTGTCATTAATGTTTTAGCTTTAAAATCTAGAAAGATATTAAAAATTACGTAAAATTTTATGTTTAAAATCTTTGTTGTTATTATGCTTGCTGTTACAACAATTTTTGCTGTTGAGGAAGTTGCGCAACTTGAGCAACAGCGAGAACAACTTCACGAAAAAACTAGTGCTGCTGGGAAATTTGCCCAGCTTGCAAAGTATGTTATGGATAACAAAAGTCAGGCTTTAGAATCAAACAATTCTTTAGAACAGCAATTTAGAGAGATGCAAGAAAAGCAAGGAAAAAGTTCGTTAATTGTACTTCGGAGTGTTGCTACAAAAGAAGATGCTGTGACAGCGCGTTCTTATTATTTAGGAGTAAGAGATAATTTATTTGCCGCGGAGATTGTTCTTGCTTTTGAAATTATGGCATTACAATCCAGTGTTATGGATCAAAGCCAACGAGAAGGAATGAATACACATTTTTCCCAAACTTATGATGGTATGAAAGAGATGTTACCTGCTATCGAAAAGAGAGATATTTCTACAGAGGAAAATGCTCTAGCAGCACGCATCTATTACAAAGGTGTTAAAGAAAATTTGCTTGGTCGTACTGATGCTATGGCTAAAGGCGAATCTTTTGGTTAAAAGCCACACTGCAATTTGTTCATTAAATAAGCTAAGCAAGAAGGCCTTGATCGTTGCGATTGTTGTGTTGGTTCACCAAAGATTGATGATAAGAACTGAGTTGCTTGGCTTTTTTTGACCTTTTTTGTTGCCGCTAATGAAGTGGAGTCAGAGCTGATTGGTGTTATATCATGAGTTAGCAATGGATCGACATTTTCATCCCCTTTTTCATCCGCATTCGTTGTATCTTTAGGTTTATGCTTAAAGTTAACTCTAGGTTGTTCTTTTAAGATATCTTCATCATCTAGATCTAGGGGTTTTACTTTCCTTCTCCACAGCGGATAGAGAATATCTTGGTCTGCCACTTTTTCTTCATCGCTATCAAAACTACTAACACTTTTCAGCTCTAAAGTATCATCAGCAGCTTGAGATGAAGATTGCTTTTCTTCTATATGTCTTTTGTAAAGAGCAAGAACTTCTGTTAAATGATCTTGGGTCTTAATTTTATCTCTTCCGTCATTAAAATGGTGGCTTAAGGCTTTGGGGGATAATTTTCCATCGATGGAGTGATATTCTCCTAAAGTTGTAATCGCTATAATAAAAGGAAGCGTGGTTCTTCTGGCTTCTGCAAGACTTTTAATTCTTGCTAACGTGACATCACCATTTTCTCCAGGCATTTGAATATCTAACAGTATTATATGCTGTTTCACTGCAACATCTAAGGTAAGCTCGTTTCCATCCTTTAGCGTAGAAAAACTAATCATTTGCAGAGAATCATCAATTTTTTGCTGTAGAGGGATAATCGAATATATCAGTTGTGCTAATGCGACTTGGTAAATAGTTAAAGCGTCTCTTTCCATCAAGAAATTAATGAGATTAATTATGGATACTGTAGTTTCATCTCTCGAAATAGAAAATTTTTCATGCTTTTCTCTAAAGCGAGGATCTTCGGCAATTGCTTCTCTGATGTGTGCCGCAGTGTCATTATTTTTGGTAGTTAGCTCATGTAACGTTGTATGTTCTTTTCGTTCTAAAAATGCAAGGAGGCGAGTTAAAACCTTACTATTATGATTTTTCATAATCCTTGCTGTCATCGTACGATTAACGCTTGAATCATCAACATACAGGATATCAAGAACTTCGCCCGCATGAAGCATGTTAAGTAATAATAAAATAAAAAAAATATAAAACATGTATTTATTTTATAAGTTATATAGGTCACATATATACTATTATAAGGAAAAAATCAAATTATTTAAAATTATAAATTAAAAAACTAGAGTTTTAGCGAATCCTACTCTTGTCTTCATACACATCTTGATTTTTTAGCTATTTCTGGTATGTTTACTGAGTCTATTGGGGTATAGCCAAGCGGTAAGGCATCGGTTTTTGGTACCGACATCCCTAGGTTCGAATCCTAGTACCCCAGCCATTCTTATCAATAATCTGCTGAACGTGACAGTTCTTCAAGCCCCGTCAACTCTTTCTTTAGAGCCTCTAATTTCACATAAATGCGGTCCATTGCGATATTGCCTAATGGCATGCGCAAAGGCGGACTTTCCATAGCAGCCAACTGAACGATAATTTTTGCAGCTTTCAGCGGATCACCATTTTGTTGATGATTGGAATGCTTGCAATAATGCCGAGTTTGATCAACAGCTGTATCTTCATAAGCTGGAAGAGAAGGGGCCAGTTCTAAAGATCCTCCCAAAAAATCGGTACGAAATGGCCCAGGCTCAATAATCGTTACTTTAATGCCAAACGTTTTTGTTTCGTGGGCTAATGCTTCCGAAAGCCCCTCTACTGCGTATTTTGTGCCGTTATAAATTCCATAACCAGCTGTTGCGGTTAAACCAGCAATAGAAGATAAATTAAAAATATGTCCAGATTGCTGCTTACGCATAATAGGCAAAACCGCTTGGGTCATTTCTATAAGTCCAAATACATTCACATCAAAAATACGACGAATGGATTGCATTGAACACTCTTCAATAGCACCCCCAAATCCATAACCGGCATTGTTTACTAATACATCAATGCGCGAAAATTTTTGTAACGTTTTCTCAACGGCATTTTTAATATGGTCAGCATTTGTTACATCCAAGGTTAACGTCAGGATGCGATCTCCAAATTCTTTTCGTAGATCATCTAATGTCGATACATCTCGTGCCGTAGCTACCACCAACGAATCTGTTTGTTTTAGCAACTCTTCTATTAAAACGCGTCCAAAACCTTTTGAACAGGCCGTGACAAACCAAATATTTGACATGTTTTACCCTCTTAAGTCCATCAAGGCTAAATTCTGCCCGAATGTTTACTTAAGTACAATGACGCTTTATTTAAATTCGTCTCAGAGTATGATAGGTTAATCTTAATAGCTATAAACATCTGAGCCATGTCTCTTAAATCGCTGCAATCTATTAGATCTACTTTTCTTGATTATTTTAAAGTTAACGGTCATGAAATTGTGCCATCAAGTCCACTTGTACCTCAAAATGATCCAACGTTAATGTTTACCGCAGCAGGCATGGTGCAGTTTAAAGATGTGTTTACTGGGAAAGAAACGAGAGACTATAAAACTGCAGCTTCTTCACAAAAATGCCTTCGTGCGGGTGGTAAGCATAATGATTTAGATAACGTAGGCTACACGGCGCGTCATCATACTTTTTTTGAGATGCTGGGAAACTTTTCCTTCGGCGATTACTTTAAGGAACGCGCCATTACCCTTGCTTGGGAATTAGTAACAAAACATTTTGCTATTGATCCAACTCGTTTGCTTGTAACTGTGTATGCAGACGATGATGAAGCAGCGAGCATTTGGAAGAAGCTTACTGGCTTTTCTGATAATAAGATTATTCGCATTGCAACTTCTGATAATTTCTGGAGTATGGGTGACACTGGTCCATGCGGGCCTTGCACCGAAATATTCTATGACTATGGCGATAAAATCCCGGGTGGCCCTCCAGGCTCTGCCGATGAGGATGGCGATCGTTTCATCGAAATCTGGAATCTTGTTTTCATGCAATATGAACAGCTTGCTGATGGTACGCGTATTAATCTGCCAAAGCCATCTGTTGATACAGGAATGGGGTTAGAGCGCATAGCCGCACTTTTGCAAGGTGTGCATAATAATTACGATATTGATCTTTTTACCTATTTAATTGATGCCTCAAAAAATGAAACAGGTAATACAGGTATGCGTCAATCGCACAATGTTATTGCTGATCATTTGCGTGCATCCAGCTTTTTAATTGCTGATGGCGTCCTTCCTTCGAATGAAGGACGAGGCTATGTGTTGCGCCGTATTATGCGCCGTGCAATGCGCCATGCGCACATGCTAGGTGTAAAAGATCCATTGATGCACCGCTTAGTGCCAACGCTTGTTAATCTAATGGCCGATGTTTATCCGCAGCTTCAACGTGCGCAATCTCTCATCACACAAACACTTTTTCATGAAGAAGAAAAATTTCGCCAAACGCTAGATCGTGGTCTGAAGCTTTTGAAAGAAGAATCCAGCCATTTAAAAAACGGGCAAGCACTTTCGGGTGAGGTGGCTTTTCGTCTCTATGATACCTATGGATTCCCTCTTGATCTCACTCAAGATGTACTGCGCACAGAAGGCCAAAGCGTTGATACCGATGGCTTTAACACAGCGATGGAAAAACAAAAGCAGCTCGCACGTGCTTCATGGGCTAGTTCTGGTGAAACTGGATTTGAAAAGATTTGGTTTGATCTAAAAGAAGAACACGGTGCTACTGAATTTCTAGGCTATAGCTCATCAACATCAGAAGCTAGAGTATTAGCCATTGTTAAAGGCGGCGAATTGCTTCAAGAAAGCACAAGCGATGCCTGGATTTTATGTAATCAAACGCCATTCTATGCTGAATCAGGAGGTCAGGTTGGTGATATCGGAACTATTGAAACAGAACAGCACGCGTTTAATGTACTGGATTGCCAAAAAATGGTTGGGTGTCTTCACGCCCATAAAATAGATGCATCTAAGTCTGCTTTAAAAATTGGTGATACGGTAAAACTTGTTGTAAATGCCCAAGCGCGCCTAAAAACTGCAGCCAATCATTCGGCAACGCATTTATTGCATGCAGCTTTGCGTAAAGTTTTGGGGGATCACGTTACGCAAAAAGGCTCTCTTGTGGGGCCAAATCGTTTGCGTTTTGATTTTACGCATTCCGTTGCTGTAACAGCAGAGCAACTGCGTAAAATTGAGACATTAGTGAATCAAGAAATTCTTGCCAATCATGAAGCGTGCACGAAATTAATGACGCCAGACGAAGCGATTGCAAAAGGGGCAATGGCATTATTTGGTGAAAAATACGGTGATGTAGTGCGCGTATTAAGTTTGGGGGATTTTTCGACTGAACTTTGTTGTGGTACACACGTGCAGCGTACTGGCGATATTGGGCTTATGAAAATCGCTAGTGAATCAAGTGTTTCAGCTGGTGTGCGTCGTCTCGAAGCTATTACTGGTGTCAGCATTATCGATAAACTCTATGAGTTGCAAACAGCGCTTAATCAGGAACAGGAAACTTCTCGAAAAGCTATTCAAGATTTGCAAAAACAACTTGCAGAAACTAAACGAAGCGCTGCCGTTGGCGGACAAAATACTTCAGAAAAGATTGAAACGATAGCCAACGTTCAAGCGATTTTTAAACATTTGCAAGATATCCCTGCTAAAGATTTGAAAAGCATTGTCGATGAATTGAAGAAGAAATTAACTTCAGGATTTGTTGTTGTCACCAGCACTTATGATGATAAAGTTTCTTTGGTTATAGGTGTTACGACCGACCTAACAACAAAAATTAGCGCGATTGATTTGGTCAAAGTTGCAGCAGAAGTTGTTGGCGGGCAAGGTGGAGGAGGTCGTCCTGACATGGCCCAAGCAGGAGGCACTAATTCCAATGCTGTAAAAAATATCCAGCAAGAGATAGAAAAATTCTTAACTAAATCTTTATAATCTTATTGTTTTTGATAAAGAATTTTTCTTGATAAATTTATTACTTTTCTGTGTATAAATTTTACCTTGTTAACTTTTTATTAACAAATATTTACTAAGCTCTAAATTGGTTGGGGGAATTGCTCACTTTTTCCGTAAGGAGAATGAATATGCAGCTATCACTTAAAATGATTGTATTGGCGTTTGCCTTATTACTTTCAGAGGTTTGCGTTAACTTAGATACGGCAAACAATAGAAATCAGTACTTTGAAAACGACGACAGTGAAGATACTGAAACGCCGCAAGATTACGCATTACATACAATTTCTTCTAAATGGGTTGAAAATCCAGAAGCATAAAATTTAGGTAAGTGGGTATTTTACTGCTAGCGTGCAGTAGATACCATCTCTTGCCATGCTTCTTCATCAAGTATTTTTATTCCCAAATCGTTAGCTGCCTTAAGCTTTTGTCCGGCGTCTTTGCCCGCTACTACAAAAGTTGTATGCGAAGAGACGGCGCTTCCTACCTTGGCGCCTAGCTTTTCTGCTTGTGCTTTAGCTTCACTACGGCTGATATGCTCTAAACTCCCTGTAAATACTACAGTTTTACCGCTTAAAAGTAGATTATTATTTTCTTCATAAGGAATAACGTTTATGTGTTTTAACAGGCTTTCAACCATCTGTAGATTATGTTTTTGTTCAAAAAAATCAACAATATCTCGTGCCATTCCGTGTCCAATGCCTTCAATATGCATTAGTTCTTTATGTACAGCTAAATTATTTTGATGAGCTTTTAAAAGTGCCTCAAGGAAGCGCTCAAATGTCGAGAAATGTTTTGCAAGAAGCTTTGCTGTGGTTTGACCAACTTGAGGAATCCCTAGAGCATAAATAAGCTTATCAAGCGATAACTCTCGAACTTTATTAATAGCATCCCATAAGTTTTGTGCAGATTGTTTACCCCAGCCCTCCCATTTTTCTAAAGGTTCTGAGCTTGCTTTATTACGTTCTTCAAGAGAAAAAATATCAGCAGGTGTAGCTACAAGGCCTAGCGCATAAAACTTTGCCACATGTTTTTCGCCCAGCCCATCAATGTTTAACGCTTCACGTCCCACAAAATGAATAAGCCGTTGAATAGCCTGATCTTCGCATCCAAAACCATTCAAACAGCGCTTGGCAACCTGTCCTGGAGTTTGATGCAAAAGTGAATTACAGCATGGGCATCGTTCAGTAAAGTGGTATACCTTAGAATCATTCGGTCGCTTACTTGTTAAAACACGTACAACTTGAGGAATAACATCTCCTGCTCGTTGCACAATCACGCTATCTTGAATACGCACATCTTTACGTCGAATTTCTTCTTCATTATGGAGTGTTGCTCGACTTACCGTCACACCACCTACAATCACAGGTCTTAAAACAGCAACAGGAGTAATCACGCCAGTACGGCCTACTTGCAAAATAATGTCTTCCACAATTGTTTCAGCTTGCTCAGCTGCAAATTTAAAGGCGATGGAATGCCTAGGGGATCTGCCAACAACGCCGAGCCTTTCTTGCAGATGTAAGTCGTTAACTTTAAATACCAGCCCATCAATTTCATAATTTAAAATGTCTCTTGCGTTTTCCATTTCTTGATAATACCGCATCATTTCAATGTTGGCTTTGCAAAGTTTATGAAAAGGGTTAACAACAAAACCCCAACTTTGTAATTTTTGCAAAAGTTCCTCCTGCGTTTCGGCAATGTTACCTTCAAGGTCCTGTGCGTAGTAGGCAAAGAAATGTAAAGGGCGTTCTGCTGTGATGGTGGAATCTAATTGGCGTAAGGATCCTGCAGCTGCATTACGAGGGTTTGCAAAAACTTGTTCGTTTTGCTTTCTGCGTTGTTCATTGATAGATTCGAAGTCTGTGATTTTCATGTACACTTCGCCTCGCACTTCAAGATTTTTAGGCGCTTCTTCGCTTAAAAGTCGTAAGGGGAGATCGCGGACGGTGCGTAAATTTGCGGTAATATTCTCACCTTCTTGACCATCACCTCGTGTTGCGCCTAGTACAAACTGTCCGTCTTGATAATGTAGGCTTGCTGATAGCCCATCAATTTTTGGCTCGGCTAACATGAAAATTTCTGCATTCTCTGGCATTTTAATAAAACGCTTTAAGCGTTTTTCAAAATCAACGAATTCTCTTTCATTGAAAACATTATCTAATGAAAGCATAGGTTTTCTGTGTTTTACTTTATCAAATTGGGATGAAACAGGTGAACCAATACGTAAGCTTGGGCTATCAAGTCTTCTTAAATCAGGAAATTGCGCTTCTAATTCTTGGTTTTGGCGTCTAAGCGCGTCGTATTGTTCATCTGTAATTTCAGGATTAGCAAGGGTAAAATATTGATAATCATGGTGAGCAATAAGCTTTGCTAAGCGTTCTAATTCTTTTGCAGCTTGTGCTCTATCCACGAATATATTTCCAAATGAGTAACTTTAGGCATGATACGCTTGTCATGATGAACGAGCAAGACTTAACCATGGGTTATTGACTTTATAAAAAGTAAAATAATAAATAGAAGAGACAGCTATATTCGAGGAAAAAATGATTAAAAAACTATGCAATTTGATTGCTATTATTATAAATCTTAATATTTTTGCGGAAGGCAGGGTAATACTTATTACAGGGGCTAGCGGCGACATTGGTTTAGCAATGACAAAGCACTTTGTAGGACAAGATGATACGGTTATTTGTCATTATTTTAGTAATAAGGGAGAGTTAGAAAAATTGCAGCAAACGTCGGAGAAAGTACGTTTAGTTCAGGCTGATTTTAGTCAACCAGAAAGCATCCAAACATTTTGGGCCGAAGTTTTAAAACATGATGAACATGTGGATATAGTTATTAATGCAGCAGGCATTGAGCAAGAAGAGAAAGTACTTACTGATACGCAAAAAATCTTAAATATCAATTATCTTTCTCAGCGACTTGTGTGTGACTACGCTATTGAGCATTTTATGAATATAAAAAAGCAAAGAGGAATGATCATTAACATAGGAAGTCGTGCCGCTTATCGAGGACTTCCTAAAGGATACTATGTGTATGCTGATTCTAAGGCTGCCTTGACTAAATACTCTCAAGACATTGCACGTGATAACGCCAAAAATAACATCTTAGTGTATGTCATTGCTCCGGGCCCTGTTGAAGGCAAAATGTTTGAAAGTTTAAAACCAGATGTCAAAAAGCAATGCCTTGATTCTATGCCGGCAGGTCAAACAGTTAAAGTGCAAGAAGTTGTAGACATGGCTGATTTTTTAGCATCAGGTAAAGTGCCAAGTGCAACTGGCGGCGTATTTGATTTAATGGGAGCTTCGTGGGCACATTAGGGACTTTCTGCTTACTAAACCATATTGAGTGCGCTGCGCACGCCTTTAATAGTTTTATCAGCAATAGCATGCGCCGCATCTGCCCCTTTTTGAAGATGTTGTAAAAGAGACTTCTCATCACTTAAAAGCTTCAGCATTTTTTCGCGAATAGGTGCTACATGACTGATTATTGTCTCCGCTAGCTTTGGTTTAAATTCTGAAAACTGCTTGCCTTCAAATTCTTGTACTACCTTTAGAAGTGAATTGTTTGTAAATAACGCGTACAAACTCAGCAAATTTTTTGCCTCTGGACGATTTTCTAAATTTTCAATTGATCCAGGGATAGGATCACTGTCAGTTTTAGCTTTACGAATTTTTAGATCAATCGTTTCATTATCATCCAATAAATGAATGCGAGAATAATCTGAAGGGTCAGACTTACTCATTTTCTTTGTCCCATCACGCAAGCTCATAATGCGTGCAGTTTCACTTTTAATGATAGGTTCTGGTAACGGGAAAAAAGCATTCTCAACGTAGTTATTAAAAGCTTGCGCAATGTCCCGAGTTAATTCAACGTGCTGCTTTTGGTCTTCACCAACCGGCACATGCGTAGCTTTATAAATCAAAATATCCGCTGCCATTAATGTTGGATAAACAAACAAGCCCGTCATTGCCTGATCTTTATTTTTGCCGGCTTTATCCTTGAATTGCGTCATGCGTGATAGCCAGCCCATTGGCGTAATACAATTAAAATACCAAGCAAGTTCAGTATGCACTGGTACATGGCTTTGCACAAAAATATGGTTTTTAACTGGATCAATGCCGCTGGCAATATAAGTTGCAGCGATAGTGAGTGTATTTTTTCGTAAATCTTTTGCATCTTCAGCCGTCGTTAATGCGTGTTGGTCAACAATACAAAATAACCGCTCATCCACTTGATCAAGCATACTTAACCAGCTTCGAATGGCGCCCAGATAATTTCCTAAATGGATATGCCCCGTTGGGCGAATGCCTGATAAAATACGCGTTTGCATCATGAAGTCTCAATTACCTTTAAAAATATTTTGTACTTGTTACACAACTCAATCACTTGATGAAAATTCAATACTTGTGTGGTATGTGCAGAAATTGCTAAACCACTAAACTTGCACTCATGCATCGCTTCAATCGTATCAGGCCCTATAGTAGGTAAATCTAGTAAAATCGACTGCCCATTCTTTGCAAGCTTTACTAGCACGCCTCCTTTTGCATGGCGTTTTACGTCTTTGCATCTTTTAATCAGTGCTTGCGTGCCTTCAATGGCTTCAATGCCTAAGACTAATCCTTCTTGCACGATACATGCTTGGCCAACATCTGCACTGGATAAAATGTTGAGTACGTGCTGTCCGCGTGTAATATCTGCTTCATTTTCTTGAGTTGGTAAAACGTTACTATAAAAGCCTGGTGATAGTACTAAGTTGGGCAGAAAATCTTTTGGGCTGATAATTTCAAAACCTGCTTCTGCAAGAAGCGAGGTAATGCCTTTTAATAAAGCATCATCGCCAGCGAAAGCTTTCATTCCAAGTTTTTGTATCCATTTAAATCCTGTGCCATCAACACTTATGTTTGCTAAAGAGGGGCGCTGAATACGCCCAGCGAAAATCAATTTTTTCACATGATGCTTTTTTAGAAAATCTAAAATTTCACCGATTTTTCCAAGTGCTGTTTGCAAATGAGGTGAATTAAAAAATTCATCTGGTTCTCGAAATGATACAATAATCGGTTGATAATTTTTCTCAAAAGCTTCTTGTAAAACAAGAGAAAATAACGTGCCGGAACCAGCTATTATCCCCAAAGGTTCAACTTTTTTTAAACGGCTTTTGGCTGACATAAAGAATTCGTCTGACCATCTAAGAAATCAAGAATAATGCGTACGTCTTCATCATCGATATACTTTTCTCGTAAAGTTTTGAAACGCTCGCTTAATGGCTGATCATCAGTGGTGAATAAACTTGAATACATGTTTTGCAGTTTATTAATGGCGTCTTTGCTAAATCCGCGTCGTTTTAATCCCACAAGGTTAAGTCCATTCAACCACCCGCGCTCTCCCACGATCATCCCAAAAGGAATCACATCATGTTCAACGCCAGCCATACCACCAATCATTGCATGGTCGCCGATACGGACACGTTGCTTAACGGCAGCTAAGCCACCAATTATTGCATAATCACCAATTTTTACATGGCCCGCAAGTGTTGCATTATTTGCCATAATCACGTGATTTCCCACAATACAATCATGGGCAACATGGCTTCCTACCATGAATAAACAATGATCGCCTACTACCGTTTGCATTGCGTCTCCAGCAGTTCCAGGTTGAATTGTTACATATTCGCGGATCATATTATTCGAACCGATAATTGTTTTTGAGGGCTCGCCAGCATATTTCAAATCTTGAGGCCTGTGACCAATTGATGCAAAGGGGAAAATTTTTGTCTTTTCACCAATCATTGTGAGACCACTAATAGAAATGTGTGAAATAAGCTCTACATGATCGCCTAAAACAACATCTTTGCCAACGCAACAAAATGGCCCGATGTTAACGCCAACGCCTAACTTTGCTCCTGGTTCAATAATGCTTGTAGGGTGTATTTTCATTTCTGTGATATCATCGCTGTAAAGGTTGCTTCATCCGTGAGCTGATCACCAACCCAGGCTTCACCTTTAAATCTCCATACCGGCCCACGAGCGCGTTCTTTTACAACCTTTAATTGTAGCACATCACCTGGCACAACAGGCTTACGGAATTTTGCTTCATCAATGGACATGAAGTAAACCATATCGCCAGGCTTTTGGCCATTGTTTTGTGCGGCTAGCGATTTCATCACAAGTGCTGCTGCTGTTTGCGCTAGGGCTTCAATAATTAGCACTCCTGGCATAATAGGATGATCCGGAAAATGCCCTTGAAAATACCATTCATTCAACGTGACGTTCTTTATGCCAACTGCTGATTCGCCTAATTGCACTTTTTCGATGCGATCAATTAATAAAAATGGATAACGATGTGGAATAAGTGCTTGAATTTCAGCTAAATCAATCGTTATGCCAACCGATTCAAAATTAACAATATTTTCTGCCAAGTTCATGTACATTTTAATTTTTGTTTCACTATACTGTTTTGGCAACGATTTGGCAATTTTTCAAGTATGGAAAGCGATTGTGTAAATGGAATTAATACAAAGTTTATCAATATGATCTAAAAATAAGGATAATCTCGTTAAATGGTTTCTCAACTAATGATTAAAATTTTCAGTGTGGGGCTTGTTTATTTGCGCGAGTGGTCGGGGCCATTCAATGCTGTACCGAGGTTGATGATAACGAAGAGAAGGTAGAGGTGCTCAATGTAGGCGTATACATGATACCGAAGTAATAGAAGTTTAGGAAATTAAAGCTTAATCCTTTAGTAATTTATTCTTGCTAACCTACTGCTAGATTGAGCGAATTTAGTTCTTGTAATGCTATTTCTCAAAAAAATTCTAGTTCTTTTTGCTACAATGATATTACCTCTTAGTGCAAATATCATATGGCCAGGGATTTATTTACACAAATATATATTTTCTTTGTATTCCATTATTCCTGCATTAATCGTTGAATGGGTAGCTATAAAATGGATTTTTAATCTTACATTACGTAAGTCTTTTGTGATTGCAGTCACAATTAACGTAATCTCTGCTATTATTGGATATTGGTTGTATATACCGGCAAGTTTTCTTTATGAGGTTGGCTTAAGCTTCACATTACATACTTTGCTAAGGGATGGGACATTCAGCTACGCAGGATGGGTTGCTAACTATATATTTGCAACTTTTTTTACAACGATATTCGAATATTATGCGATGAGAATTGTTTTTAAACTAAAGTTTTCTCTGAAAAGTCTCCTCTTTCTTTATTTTTTGCTCGCGAATATGGTAAGTGTGTCGCTATCTTTTGCGATGATGCATCACGAAGAACATAATAGAAAAGAGCGTTCAGCATCAGAATGATCGCTCCTAGAAAATATTACCGCTCAAACAAGTTTTCTAGAGCCTTTCGATCGAGCTTAATAAAGGTTGGTCGTCCATGATTACATTGAGCGGATTTTGGTGTGAATTCCATTTGCCGCAGCATCGCATTCATCTCTGCAAGGCTTAGTGTCTTTCCTGCGCGAATACTGTTATTACACGCTCGGCTGCTTAGTTTTCCCCACAGCACTTCTTCAGCACTTACGCCTTCCCCTAATGCTTTAATATCGGCCAACACGTCATGAATAAATTCTTTCGATCCTTCTAAATGACACGCAATAGGAGTTGAATGCACAACGAGTGTTTTATCGCCAAAAATATCAATGACAAATCCAATTTTTTGAAATAGATGCTGATGTTGCTGAAACAATGCGCAATCTTCTTCTTTAAGTTCAACATATTCGGGTTGCATTAATGATTGTGAAGGAAGCTGACCTTTGGCATTCCACTCCGCTTTTAATTCTTCGTACACAATGCGTTCATGCGCTGCATGTTGATCAATAATTAATAATGCATCGTCGGTTTGTGCCACGATAAAAGTTTCAAATAATTGTGCTTTTGCAAGCCCCATCGGGTAATCAGTCTGCCTCTCATCTTCAACAGTTGATGCAAAGGTAGCTAAAGGTTGTGGCTTTGCTGAAGGATAGCTATCACGCAAAATTGGCTTATAACTTGATTTATAATCAAAGCTTGGCGTTATTGAAATTTTTGAAGCAGATGTATTAAATGCTTGTGCTGCCAGTTGTCCTATCGAATTAGAAGGCGTATGTTGGCTTGCGGTTAAAGATTGTTTAATACCTTGAATCAAAAAGCTTCGCATAAATTGCGAATCACGAAAGCGCACTTCTGTTTTAGCTGGATGTACATTTACATCTACTTCATAACTATCAAGATTTAAAAAAAGAACAGCCATTGGATGACGTCCGGTCATCAGTACATCTTGATAAGCTACTCGCAAAATTCCCGCCACATTTCGGTCTCGTACCCACCTATTATTCACATAAATATATTGATCATTTGCTTGAGAGCGTGAATAGGTTGGTAGGCTCACTAGGCCTTCTAACCTATATCCATTACGCTCTAAAAGAACAGGAATTGTATTTTGTGAAAACTCTTTACCCATAACTTGGGAGATACGTGTAGCTAAATCCGAACCTGGCCAGTCATAAATCAATTTTCCATCAGCTCTAAATGTAAAATACACTGAGGGATTTGCCATCGCAATGCGGCTGACCATCTCTCTGCAATGCCCTAATTCCGTGGATGTATTTTTTAAAAATTTTAAGCGTGCTGGTGTCGCATAAAACACATCTCGCACTTCGACCATTGTACCAACTGTGGCAGAATGGGGAATTATCTCTGAAGTGTTTCCACCTTCAATACGGATGGTCCAGGCATGCTCATCATCTTTGGTGCGTGTAATCATCTGCGTGCGACTGATGGAGGCAATACTTGGCAGAGCTTCGCCACGAAATCCAAAAGTATTTACAGCAAACAAATCTTCGTGTGCCAATTTGGACGTTGCGTGTCGTTCGAATGCTAGAACAATATCTTCTTGTGGTATACCGTGGCCATTATCACGTACGGAGAGCATCGCACGCCCCCCATCTTCAACTGCAATATCAATTCTAGTAGCGCCTGCATCTAAAGCATTTTCAATCAATTCCTTTAAAATGGCTGCTGGGCGTTCAATAACTTCTCCTGCCGCAATTTGATTGATCAAGTGCGGATGTAATTTTGCAATTTTTTGTAGTGGTTTTTGGCTTATCATGTGTGCCACTATATAATGAAATTACTAAAATAAAAATGAGAAGTTCATGAAAATTGCAATTAATGGGTTTGGTCGTATCGGGCGTATGGTGTTACGCAGTTTTGTTGAACAAAAAGTCAGCAATATTCAAATAGTTGCAATTAATGACCTAGGTTCCTTAAGTGATAATGCGCATTTGTTTAAATACGATTCTATTCATGGCCGTTTTAACGGTGACGTGACTACTTCTGACGATTTTCTTGATGTTGGGGGGGCTGGGCTGATGAAAGTTTTGGCTGAACCTAACCCTGAAAATTTGCCTTGGGCTGCAATGGGTGTGGATGTAGTGTTAGAGTGTTCTGGGCGTTTTACAAAACGTGATGCGGCAGCAAAGCATCTTACAGCGGGAGCAAAACGTGTGCTTGTTTCCGCTCCTTGCGATGGTGCTGACATTACCGTTGTTTATGGCATAAACCATACTGCAATCAATGAATCTCATCATATTATTTCCAATGCCTCATGCACGACCAATTGTCTTGCTCCTATTGCTTCTGTTCTTCATAAATCATTAGGTATTGAGTTCGGCTATATGACAACCATCCATGCTTACACGGGTGACCAACGTCTGGTCGATACGTTGCATAGTGATCAACGTCGGGCACGAGCAGCAGCAATGTCCATGATTCCAAGCACAACCGGTGCTGCAAAAGCAGTAGGTCTAGTGCTTCCAGAACTTAAAGGCAAGCTCGATGGCACTTCTATGCGCGTGCCAGTTGCTAACGTTTCGGTAGTCGATTTAAAAGCTGTTGTTTCTAGAGATACAAATATTGATGAAGTTAATCACTATATGAAAGAAGCATCTCAAAACGAACTTCATGGAATTTTAGATTATGTCACCGAGAATCTTGTTTCTATCGATTTTAATCATACACCTTTTAGTTCAAGCTTTGATGCAACCCAAACTCAAGTAGTTAGTAACCGATTAGTGCGCGTGGTTTCTTGGTACGATAACGAATGGGGATTTTCTAATCGTATGGTCGATGTAGTGCGTTATCTAGTTTAAAGAGATTCAACAATATATTGAAGTTTACCAAATTCTCTCCTTAAGCTAGGGTATTTCATAATATTTTTAAGGTATTTTTTTATGCAAAAATCTTTTATTGAAATTCCTGCTGGTCATCCTTTTCCCTTGTATAATCTTCCTTATGGTGTATTTGACTATCAGGGGCAAACATCTATAGGTGTAGCAATTGGTGATTATGTTCTTAATTTAAGTTTGTTGGAAGAAAAGGGCCTATTAAAAGTTGCTGAATTAAAGGGGAAAAAAGTCTTCAATCAACCAACGCTCAACACATTTTTAGAGATGGTTAAGCCATGTTGGAGCGCGGTGCGTAAATTTCTAATGCATTTTTTAGCATCCGATACTTCAGATTTGCGTGATAATCCAGCATTACAAAAAGAGCTTCTTATTCCACAGCAGCAAGTTACCATGAAAATGCCTGTACATGTGGGCGGTTATACCGATTTTTATTCATCACTTGAGCATGCAACGAATCTTGGGAAAATGTTTCGCGATCCAGAGAATCCTCTTTTGCCTAATTGGAAGTATATCCCTGTAGGATATGATGGTCGCGCTAGTGCGATTGTAGTAAGTGGAACAAAAATTAAGCGTCCAAATGGACAACTAAAAATAGGAGATGATGCTCCTATTTGTGCGCTAACACGTCAATTCGATACAGAAATCGAGCTTGGGTTTGTGGTTGGAACAGGTAATGAATTAGGTTGTCCTATTTCAATTAATCAGGCGGCAGATCATATTTTTGGGGCTGTTATCTTATTGGATTGGAGTGCGCGTGATATTCAGCGTTGGGAGTATGTGCCGCTTGGTCCATTTTTAGGAAAAAATTTTGGTACTACCATTTCCCCGTGGATTGTTACAATGGAAGCTTTAGCGCCTTTTAGTACGCCTGGCCCTGTGCAAGATCCAAAGCCTCTTCCATATCTTTCGCATCAAAACACAAATTTTGATATCGACTTACATCTTCAAATTAAAACACCGAAGATGGATTTATATCAGGAAATTGCTCATACGAACTATAAATATATGTATTGGGATATTGCGCAGCAAGTTGCTCATCACACCGTAAACGGGTGCAATTTGCGGGCTGGAGATATTTTAGGAACGGGCACTATTAGTGGCCCAACATCTGATAGTTATGGAAGTCTTATTGAACTAACATGGGGTGGGCAAAATCCTATCCACTTAGATTCAGGGGAAAGCCGAGTTTATTTGGAAGATAGCGACTCCATGCAAGTTGTAGCTTTTGCTAAAAGAGATGATTTGACCATCGGTTTTGGTTGCGCAGAAGCTACTGTTTTTTGAGTCAGGTAGCATAATGCATTCTTTTTAAAATTTTTTGAAAAAATCTAACCCAAAGCTCATTAATAAAGCATCAAAAGTGCGCAATTTTATAGCGACAAGTGGATTGAAAAGGTGTATTTCTAAAGGCGATAAATCAATGTAATGTTTCATTGCAAGGATTAATATGGCTCCTAGTAATAGCGTCCTTTATGAAGAAGACTTTCTGCCTTCAGTATTGCTTAGAAATCAGAATATCGAAAGAATATCAATTTTGGATTCTGATGCGAGTAACCAATCTCTTTTATTTCCTCAAGACGTTGCAATTTTTTTTCTTGATAAAACTTTTTATGTGAAAGGTTTTAATTCTATAGCACTTTATTTTTTGCAGAATTATTTTACCAAATTACAAAAATTTCCAAACGATATACAAGGAAAAGAACTTGATGTTATTTTATCTGCTGGACCTAAATTCTTACAAAGCGCACTTCAGAATGCATTGAAAGGAAAATCTTGGTTTTCAAAGCCTATTCAACATAAAAAGGGAAGAAAGATAAGTTGGTTGCAATGGGAAGTTTTTCCTTATGCAGAAAAAGCGAAAGACATAATAGGTGTAATTGTTTCCATTAGAGATGTTACTCATCATCAACAATTACTTCTGACGCATAAAAAACTTCAAGATGCAAATGAGCTACTTGAAGGTTTTAATCTTATTATGGCGCATGATCTTATGCAGCCCCTTCGCCAGATTTCTAATTTTGTAGATATTCTTGAAGAAAACAAAAGTGAATTACCTGTAGATGTATTGTCTATTTTGCGAAAAAGTATAGACCATATTCAAAAATTAAGTGAAGCTGTCACTCTTTATTGTAAGCAAGGGAATTTAGCAGCTAGATCTGAGAAAATTTCCATAAAAAATCTTGTTAATGAAATATGCGCAGATAGCTTAGCAACAGAGAATTTTTTATTTGATTACAATATCAATGATGACGTATTTGTGCATGCAAACCGTACGTGCATGGTGCAATTATTTCAAAATTTACTTGTCAATGCGATTAAGCATAGTACGTGTGAAAAAACTATGATTACGTTGTCGGGAACACGAAAAGATAAAAATTTCTACATGTTTTTTTTACACAATAATGGTGCTTCTTCCGGACATCTTATGAAAAAAAATATTTTTCACCCTTTTCACTCTTTTGCAATAGAAGGGGCTGGTCTTGGGCTGATGATTTGTAGAAAGATTGTTGAGGCATATAAAGGTAAAATCTTTTTTTGTGCTCAAAAAAACAAAGGGGTAACAGTTTGTTTCACTCTACCCATAAGCAATTCAACAGAACAGCGAAAAATAAGTGAGAAAAAATTCCCAGTAAACTGCGAATATATTTTGCGTGAAGTTTAACTCTTGGATATTAAGGCATAGAAAGGTCAAACTTGTGACTGCAGATCAAAAGGACATACTGCTTGGGAGGAAAATAACTCTTTTCCGAAAAAAAATGAACTGGCCATTAAAAACATTGGCGGCTGATTTAAATGTATCCATTCAACAATTGCAACGCTATGAGAAGGGGCTTAATAAAATTTCAGCAATAATGCTCTATCAATTAGCAGGAATTTTTAAGGTGGGAGTAAATTGTTTTTTTGACGAATTTGAAGAGTGTTTATCATCAGAAGAAAATACTTTTAGAGTTTTATTAATCGAAGATAGCCCACGTGATGAATTTCTTCTTCGCAGAGCTTTAGCTGATTTTCCAAAAAAAGTGCATGTCTATACGATTAATGATGGCAAGGAAGTTTTAAATTTTTTTAATGATCTTTGCCAAGAAGCTGTGAACGTGCTTCCAAAGCCTGACCTTATATTATTGGATCTAAATATCCCTTCTATTCGCGGTCTAGATATTTTGCGTGATATAAAAAAACGAGTTCAGTTATGCGAAATTCCTGTTGTTATTTTAAGTAGTAGTGTTAGCGATGATGATCGTTCTTCTGCTTATAGTTTGCAGGCTAGTGGTTTTATTAGGAAGTCATTTGTCTATAAAGAATTTAAAAATCAACTCTTCCAAGCACTAACGTACTGGATGGATATTGTTGAATTACCACATTATTCAAGACGAACCGTGCATCATTAAATTAGAACAAATCTGAAATTCTAAGTCAAAAATCGAGGGTGAGCTTTCGCAATTTCATCAAATGCTTTTAATTCTGTCAGTACTTGTCTCATATCTGAAAGACGAATCATATTTGGGCCATCGCTTGGTGCCTGATCCGGATCTTGATGTGTTTCCAAGAACACGCCTGCAATACCTACTGCTATTGCAGCTCGGGCTAATATCGGAGCGAACTCACGCTTTCCCCCTGTTGACTCGCCTTGTCCACCTGGCTGTTGTACTGAATGGGTTGCATCAAAAATTACTGGATATCCCGTTTGTGCCATAATGCTTAAGCCGCGCATGTCACTAACCAGAGTGTTGTATCCAAAGCTTGCGCCACGCTCACACAGCATCACGTTTGAATTGCCAAATGATTCCATTTTTTTAACAACATTTTGCATATCCCACGGTGCTAAAAATTGCCCTTTTTTAATATTGATTGCTTTTCCAGTTTTTGCAGCAGCTTGTAATAAGTCCGTTTGACGACATAAAAACGCCGGAATTTGCAAGACATCTACGACGTTTGCTGCAATAGCGCACTGCTCTGGTGAGTGTATGTCTGTTATTACAGGCACTTTGAATGTAGTTTTGATTTCTTCAAAAATTTTAAGGCTTGCTTCCAGACCAAGGCCGCGTGCTCCTGAAATACTCGTGCGATTTGCTTTATCAAAAGATGTTTTGTAAATGAAAGGAATATTAAGTTCTTTACATAAAGTCGTTAAAGTCTCTGCCATCATCATCGCATGATCACGACTTTCAAGAACACAAGGCCCAGCTATCAGCGTGAATGGATTAAGATTAGAAATGTGAAGAGATTGAACTGTAATTGTTTTCATATTTGAAAGATATAATAATTTTTCACACCATAGCAGCATCATAAGAATTCGTTAAGAGTTTAATAAAAGAGATTTTGGCGTTCATGATTTCTTCGGTTATACTTTGAGGAGAATATAAATGAGATTTTTATGAATCCCTTGGCAACAGTAGGCCGACTGTTCTTAAATTTTGTCGCGATAACTGGTGAAATCAGCCTGTTTTTTTATAATTCAATTCGCCATGGAATGCAGCCGCCTTATTATTGGGCGCAAATTTTAAATCAGTTTATTCAAATAGGTTACTTTTCCCTTCCTGTTGTTGGTATGACCGCTATTTTTACAGGTATGGTGCTTGCTCTTCAAAGCTATACAGGATTTGCGCGTTTCTCAGCGGAAGGAGCGGTAGCAACGGTTGTTGTTTTATAATTACTCGTGAATTAGGGCCAGTGCTTGCAGGCTTAATGGTAGCAGGGCGCATTGGTGCTTCTATGGCGGCAGAAATTGGCACGATGCGAGTGACCGAACAAATTGATGCGTTAATTACACTTTCAGCTAATCCATTTAAATATCTTATTTTTCCTCGTATTTTGGCGGGTGCAATTATGTTGCCTCTGCTTGTGATCATTGCCGATTTAATTGGAGTCATGGGTGGTTATTTTATTGGAGTGTATGAACTAGATTTTAATGCGGGTAATTATATGCAACAAACCTTAAAATACTTGGAATCTTCCGATGTGCAGTCAGGCCTTATTAAAGCAACAGTTTTTGGAACATTAATTGCTTTGATGGGGTGTTATCATGGATTTAATTCAGCGAGAGGCGCTGAAGGGGTTGGACGTGCAACAACAAATGCAGTAGTATCAGCTTCAATTTTTATCCTTTTTATGAATTACGTCTTTACAAGCATTCTATTTCAACGGTAATATCTTATGTCACAACCTATTATCTCTGTTAAAAATCTCTACAAAGCATTTGGTGATAATCATGTGCTGCAAGGTATTAGTCTTGATCTTGAGGAACAAGAATCATTAGGTATTATTGGTGGATCAGGTACCGGAAAATCAGTATTAATTAAATGCATTTTAGGACTCATAACTCCAGATGCAGGAGAAATCCTGATTAATGGTGAAGATATGATTGGAGCAAGAAGTGCTAAACGTCAGCAGCTTATTCAATCATTTGGAATGTTATTCCAAGGCGGAGCATTGTTTGATAGTCTTCCTGTGTGGCACAACATTGCCTTCGGCTTAATCCAGGGCCAACGCATGGATAAAAACAAAGCTCGAAAAATTGCGATGGAAAAATTAGAAGCAGTAGATTTGGATGATAAAGTTGCTGATATTTATCCTGCTGAACTTTCAGGGGGCATGCAAAAACGCGTAGCATTAGCGCGCGCAATTGCTACTAATCCCAAAGTTATTTTCTTTGATGAACCAACTACAGGACTGGACCCAATTGTTAGCGGCACCATTAATGATTTAATTCGTAGGTGTGTGAAAGATATTGGGGCAAGCGCTCTAAGCATTACCCATGATATGCATTCGCTTCGTATCATTACTGATCGCGTTGGTTTGTTATTTAAAGGAACATTGGTTTGGACTGGAAAAACCTCTTCTATGGACCGCACGAAAAATCCTTATGTGAAGCAGTTTATCAATGGCCTTCCGCGCGGACCATTTACCGATGGCTAAAGCTGCAATTCGTTTTATATGTCAATCTTGCGGCACATCACACAATCGCTGGAACGGTAAGTGTGAAGGTTGTGGAGAGTGGAATACGCTCGTTGAAGAGGTTGTTGAAAAGAATAGAGCTTTAGTGGCTTCTGCTAACGCGCCTTTGCCTAGTTTATACTCAGTTGATGATGAATCTCTAGTTGATCTTACCAAGTCGCGTTATGTTACGTCGTTTGGGGAATTTAACCGCGTTTGTGGTGGTGGTATTGTTCCAGGGTCAGTGATTTTAGTGGGTGGCGATCCTGGAATAGGTAAATCGACGCTGTTGTTGCAAGTAATTTGCGACCTTTCAAATCATACTTCTTGTCTTTATTTATCAGGAGAAGAATCGGTACAACAGCTTCAAATGCGTGCGAAACGAGTAGGAGTAAAAGCAGAGCACCTACATATTGGTAGTTGCACAAATCTTGAAGAAATTCAAAATTTATTAGCTAAAAATAAAGAAACAAAACTGCTCGTCGTAGATTCTATTCAAACGGTGAGTTCGGATGCCTTAGAGGCAGCAGCTGGATCTGTCAGTCAAGTGCGTGCATGTTCCCAAAGTTTGATTCATTTGGCCAAGAAGAAAGGCATTTCTGTTATCTTGGTTGGCCATGTTACCAAAGAAGGCACTATAGCTGGGCCGCGTGTGCTCGAACACATGGTGGATACCGTTCTCTACTTTGAAGGTGAGCGTCACTATGACTTTCGTATTTTGCGTGCGGTGAAAAATCGTTTTGGTGCAACAAATGAGATAGGCCTTTTTGCTATGGAACAGCAGGGATTAGCAGAGGTTACGAACCCTTCAGCCTTATTTTTATCAGATCGTCCTCAAGGTATTAGTGGTACCGCCGTTTTTGCGGGTATTGAAGGAACACGGCCTGTGTTATGCGAAATTCAAGCCTTAGTTTCTAAAAGCTATTTGGGAATGCCTCGTCGTACAACAGTTGGCTGGGATTCGGCTCGTTTATCAATGATTCTGGCTGTTCTAGAAAGCCGGGCAGGGTTTTCTTTTGGTAATCTCGACGTCTACTTGAATGTAGTGGGTGGCTTGAAAGTTAATGAACCGGCAGCCGATTTAGCTGTAGCTGCCGCGCTTATTTCTGCACTAATCAATAAACCCATTGATCCATCTTATGTCTTTTTTGGAGAAATCGGCCTCGGTGGTGAAGTGCGTCCCGTTCACCAAACCGAAGCCCGCTTAAAAGAAGCCGAAAAACTAGGTTTTGCAAAAGCTCTTTGTGCTTCCAAAAAAAACCTAGAATCGGCTTTACCCATTACTCGTCTTGAGCTTTTGAAAGATCTATCTAAGCAGCTCGGGTAAAATTCACTTGCTATAAAAAGATTTTTTGCCTATAAACGAATGACTAGCGCCCGTAGCTCAATTGGATAGAGCGTCAGACTACGGATCTGAAGGTTAGGAGTTCGACTCTTCTCGGGCGCGCCATCATTAAGATTATTTATTCAAAATCAAGTGATCTATGGCTTTTACTCTCCCTTCTCTGCCTTATGCAAAAAATGCTCTCGCTCCTTATATTAGTGAGCAAACGTTAGATTTTCATCATGGCAAGCATCATCAAACTTATGTAACGAATTTGAATAATTTAGTGCAAGGTACAGAGAATGAGTCAAAAGGATTAGAAGAGCTCATTAATCTTTCCCATGCAAAAGCCGATATGGCTGGCATCTTTAATAATGCAGCTCAAGTGTGGAATCACGCATTTTTCTGGCATTGCATGAAGCCAAATGGTGGAGGACAGCCTACTGGGGCGATTGCCGAAAAAATTAATACAGCTTTTGGAAGTTATGAAAAATTCGCAGCTGAATTTAAGCAAGCAGCACTTACTCAATTTGGAAGTGGATGGGCTTGGCTAGTGCAAGAAGGCGATACTTTAAAAATCACAAAAACGCCAAATGCAGATTTACCAATGGTTCACAACCAGACAGCTTTGCTGACATGCGATGTTTGGGAGCATGCGTATTATTTAGATTACCAAAATCGTCGTGCCGATTTCGTGCAAACGTTTTTGGATCATCTTCTTAATTGGGATTTTGTGAATCAGAATCTTGTTTAGAGCAGTCTGTATCTACGCTGTGTTTCTAAAGTGACAAGTAGAAATTATCTCCTATAAAAAATAAGCGAGAGATTGATAAAATTCTCTATAATTTTTATCCTGTGACCAGCAATAAAAATAGAGAAAAATATGTCAAAAAAAATCAGCTTTTTAGCAATTAGTCTTCTTTGCACAAGCCTTATGGCAGAAGCAGTAAAAGGCACATCGGCAGCGGGACAAGCTCCGGCTCCAACAGTAGCAGCTCCAACCGGAAATGCTCAAGCCCCTACATTACAAATAAATGGTTTCACAGCAATTGTTGCCGGAAAAGCTAGTCAGCAAGATAATACCAATGGTAAGGGTGGTGGACCACACTTAGCAATTGGCTCTTCTAATATATATTTTACAGCAAAAGGTAGCTCAGCTAGTGGCTTTAATTATAAATATCGTGGCGCATTAGAATCTTATCCTGGTGGTAAGAGCGTTTCTGGTGGTAATGGATCAATTTATTTTACCCAAAACTACATTGAGTTTTCTCAAGATAGCTGGGGTATTTTCCAAGTTGGTAACTTAACAGGTCCAGAAGATACGTTGGTTGAAAGTGGTTTCAATCTTTTGCAAGGTGCAAACACTATTGATGGAACATTCACAAACATCGTGAATTTTGCTGAAGGTGTTATTGAAGGCGTGCAAATGGTAGGTCAAACAAGTAAGGCGACAAAAGTTGCATACTATACGCCTGGCATTCAAGTTGGTGGTTCACCGACTGCTGGCGTTATTACATTAGGTATAGCATTTACGCCAAACACAACACGTTTTGGTATGGGTGGCATAGATAACTCTGGCGCGACACCTGATAATGCGTATGGTAATAACCCTGGCCTTTATCCAGATAAAAGTATCGCGGCTTATGGTGTGAATAACATCTCCTTGGGTGCTAACTATAAAGTCGACTTCAAAACCTGGAATTTGGCGTTAGCAGCTGTTTATATTCAAGAAAAAGCTAAACGCGGAAACCCTCGTTGGGTGGAAAACCAAAATGTTAACGGCGTAAATAATGGAACTTTAGAATTCTTTAAAATTAAGAAAGCACATCACACTCGTTCGACGCAGTTTACAGCGGCTGTGGGTTCAAGCGCATGGAGATTTGCAACAGGTCTTATTTTGAACAATCGCGCTCGTTTGCCAAAAACATCAAGCTATGGATATAAGGCTGGTGATGCAGGAACAGCGTGGAACGTGGCAGGACAGTACACAATAGGCGCGTATCAGTTTGCTCTGGGGTATTTCAATACTTCTCGTAAATTACCTAATATACCAGGTAATGCCGCTGGTAACCCTGCGTATGGCGCTGTTAGCGGACGTGCAACAAGTGATATCGTTTCTGCAACAATTGATTTTAATGCCTTACAAGGTTTGAAATTCTTTGGTGAAGTTGATGTCTTCAAAATGCGTACTAATGCAAATTATGCGAAGTTCATAGGTAATACGAAGAACTATACAGATAAGTCGATTGTTCCAACAGTAAAGAACTCAGGTGCTGCAGTTATCGTTGGTACAAAGTTAAGCTTCTAGTTTTTTGCTAGGCTTGAAACTAAACCCGCCCATGTGGCGGGTTTTTTATTGCATATGCATAAGTAAAGGAGTAAATGTTTTCATATGTAAAAATTCAAGGAGATTTTATGAAGAAATATTTATTATTGGCTGCGGTATTGGTGGCACAGTTGTTTACAGCCGATTTACCATTAACAGCGCGCTTTATTGCGATGGATGATCTTTTAGATACATCGCCTATTCAGCCAACGTTAAAAGGATTTGTTTGTGATGGTACTGAAGAAAAATGGATTGCAGCAAAAAACACTATGGAAGGCCAAATCGCTCAAAATGCAATGAGACGAGTGCTCTTCTTTAGAGGAGAAGAATTAGTTACCTCTACTCGTTCAGGTCGTATGCCCTTACATATTTATCCAGTAACTGTTCAAGAAGATGGCGCATATGAATTTGTGAATGGACAAGAATCTATAGCAGATATCTACCGAAGTTTAATTTCTACAAGATCTGCAGTAGAAGATGCTTTTGAAAAAGAAGGATTTACTCCAGGATTAACTTGGAGAATTTGTGAAAACATCGATAATCCTCAAGAAATATTGGCAGTTTCTTTAATTCCTAACGCTATTGCAGATGCATCTTTAATTGCAGAGATGCATAAGGCAGCATTTACGTTATTTGGCGGGATGTATATTACTGATTATCCGGATCGCCTTCCTAGCCTATATGTTTCTATGGTTCAAAATGTAGCTGGGGTTGAGGAAGTTGATTTCGGTGAGAATTTGATGTTACAACCTGGTTTACATAATTATTATCCTGGCAAAGAAGATGGTCAGTATTATGTTGTTACCGGCCGGATTAATGGCTAGTTTCTCTATGAAATAAAACGTGTATAGGCTCTCAACAGGGAGCCTTTCTTATTTCTGCAAAACCCCATATAATAGCTAGAGCTTAACTTAAAATAAAAAAGACAATGCGTATTTCGGTTGTAAAAGAAACCACAGAATTTGAAAAAAGAGTGGCGTTAACGCCGGATGTGGTCAAGCGCCTTTGCGATGCAGGGCATGAAGTTGTTGTGGAAAAAAACGCTGGAGAAGCTGCTGGCTTTCCAGATGATAGCTTTAAAGTAGTGGGTGCTAAAATTGGTAAAGTTTTTGCTGATACCGTAAAAGGAGCGCAAGTTGTGGCTAAGGTTGGCCCACTTGAAGAAAAGCAAATAGCGGCACTCGATGAAAATACAGCGATTATCGCCATGCACAAACCGCACGATAATCAAAAACTTTTTGCAAAAATTGCAAAACAAAAAATAACGGCATTCGCTCTTGAATTTGTTCCACGTATTACACGTGCGCAAGCAATGGATGTGTTGTCTTCTCAAAGCAATTTGGCCGGGTACCGCGCTGTTATTGAAGGCTCTTACGAATTTGATCGTGCATTTCCTTTGATGATGACCGCTGCTGGGACCGTAACGGCTGCCCGAGTTCTTATTATTGGCGCCGGTGTGGCGGGTCTTCAAGCAATTGCAACCGCCCGCAGACTTGGTGCGATTGTTTCTGCGTTTGATGTCCGTGCTGCGGCAAAAGAACAAGTAGAAAGCTTGGGGGCATCTTTCGTTGAAGTTGAGCACAAAGAATCTGGTGAAGGCACTGGTGGGTATGCAAAAGAAATGAGCGAAGCGTATAAAAAAGCTCAAGCCGCGAAGCTGCATGAAGTGCTTAAAACGCAAGATATTGTTATTACAACAGCGCTTATTCCTGGTAAGCCAGCGCCCGTTTTGATTACCGAAAAAATGGTAGCTGATATGAAAGTTGGCAGCATTATTGTGGACTTGGCTATAGAAGCTGGTGGCAATTGCGCGCTATCAAAATCAGGCATTTCTACTACAAAAAATGGTGTGAAAATTGTGGCTCATCCTAATATGCCAAGCCGCATCGCTTATAACGCAAGTCAACTATACGCAAAGAATGTGTTGAACTTTTTAGGGTTGATGATGGAGAAGAAATCGCAAGCCTTGAAAATTGATTTTGATGATGAAATTATTAAAGCCACGTGCCTATGCCATAATGGCAAATTGACGCACGATATTTTTAAAAGTTAGGAAAGTTTATGGATCTTCAATCGATTGCGCAACAAACCGCACGTCTCAGTGGCTTTGTTCAGGAAATTTCAGGTGAGCTTACCAGCATTGAAAATTCAATCCGTCATGCTGCTGCTACACAAGGTAGTGGAGCGGATCCTTTTGTTCTTGGATTAATGGTTTTTGCTTTGGCATGCTTTGTAGGATATTACGTTGTTTGGAAAGTAACGCCAGCGTTACATTCTCCATTGATGGCAGTAACTAACGCAATTTCTAGTGTGATTATTGTCGGCGCCCTTATTGCAGCAGGACCTTCAACATTTGGCGTTTCATCTACGTTTGGTTTTATCGCGGTTGTGTTGGCATCCATTAATATTTTTGGTGGATTTATCGTGACACAACGTATGTTATCCATGTTTTCTAAAAAGAAATAAGAGCGAATTATGACTCCAACTATCTCTACATTTTTATATCTCATTGCCGGCATATGCTTCATCATGGCTTTGCGCGGTTTGTCATCAGCAGCAACAGCACGCTTAGGAAATATTTATGGTATTTCCGGTATGGCCATTGCTATTTTAACCACACTTCTAACACCTGCGGTTGCAAAGTACACAGGTATCATCGCTGCATTAATTATTGGCGGAGCAATTGGTGCATATATCGCCCGTAAAATTAAAATGACTGCTTTACCACAGCTTGTAGCTGCTTTTCACAGCTTAGTAGGTTTGGCAGCAGTTTTTGTGGCAGCAGCAGCGCTTTATAATCCAACAGCCTTTGGCATTGGTGTGGAGAAAGCAATTTTTACCTCAAGCTTAATTGAAATGAGTTTAGGCACTATTATTGGGGCCATCACCTTTAGCGGTTCCGTAATTGCTTTTGGAAAATTGCAAGGCCTTATTGCTGGTAAGCCTCTTGTCTTCCCTAAACAACATTTATTAAATGCTTCTTTGGGTATTGGCTTAGTTGTACTTATCGCATTTTTTGCTTGGTCACAACATGCTGGTTGGTTCTGGCTAATGACGGTAATTTCTCTTGTGCTTGGCGTATTGCTTATTTTGCCAATTGGTGGAGCTGATATGCCGGTTGTTATCTCCATGCTCAATTCCTATTCCGGTTGGGCTGCAGCAGGCATTGGATTTACGCTTAATAATCACTTACTTTTAATTACAGGTGCTTTGGTTGGTGCATCAGGTGCTATTCTTAGCTACATCATGTGTAAGGGAATGAATCGTTCCATCATTAGCGTGATCTTAGGTGGCTTTGGTACCGATCCAGCTACTGCAACGGCAGCAGCAGAAGCTTCTGATAAGCCTGTAAAATTAAGTAGTGCCGAAGATGCAGCGTACATGATGGAAAACGCCCGAAATGTTATTATTGTGCCTGGTTATGGTATGGCGGCGGCGCAAGCGCAACACGCACTTCGTGAAATGGCTGATATTTTAAAATCTAAAGGTGTTAAAGTTCGCTATGCTATTCACCCAGTTGCAGGTCGTATGCCTGGACATATGAATGTCTTACTAGCTGAAGCAAACGTGCCTTATGATTCGGTGCTTGAGCTTGATGAAATTAACAGTGATTTCGGCTCAACCGATGTAGCATTTGTGATTGGTGCTAATGACATCACGAATCCTGCGGCTAAGACAAATAAAGCATCCCCAATTTATGGCATGCCTATTCTTGACGTAGAAAATGCGCAAACTGTATTCTTTGTGAAAAGATCATTAGCATCGGGGTATGCGGGTGTCGATAATGAACTTTTCTATCGCGATAACACCATGATGGTGTTGGGCGATGCAAAGAAAGTGTGTGAAGAGCTTGTCAAAGCTTTGAAAGGCGGAGGCCATTAATTGCTTCCTGTTATTTATGGCTGCGAAGGCTTAACACTCACTAAAGACGAACAGCAATTTTTCAGTAAAGCCCAACCATTGGGCTTTATTCTTTTTGAGCGAAATTGTGGGTCTCCAGCCCAAGTAAAAAAACTCATCGCACAACTTAAAACATGCGTGGATCATAAAGATATTCCTATCTTAATCGATCAGGAAGGCGGCAGAGTGGTGCGATTGAAACCACCTCACTGGTTGCCACGTCCAGCCGCGAAAACATTTAGATCAGCGAAAGCTGTGTATGATAATGCGTTATCGATGGCACAAGAGCTTCTTGAGCTAGGGATTAATGTAAACTGCGCTCCTTGCGCTGATTTACTGATTGAAGGAGCCGACGATATTATCGGTGATCGAGCCTTCAGCAGAGATCCTGGGAAGGTAACGAAGTACAGTTTAGCTATGCTAAAAGGACTTGAAGATGGCGGTATTACACCCGTTATTAAGCATTTGCCCGGCCATGGCCGAGCTCCGGTTGATAGCCATGAGGAGTTGCCCGTTGTAGATACAAGTCTTGCACTTTTGCGACAAACTGATTTTGTTCCTTTCAAAGAATTGGCTCCAGCTAGCAAAGAAGCATGGGGTATGACGGCTCATGTCATTTATTCTGATATTGATGCGGAAAATGTTGCGACCCACTCGAGCATTGTTATTGAATCTATTATCCGCAAGGAAATTGGGTTTAAAGGATTCTTGGTAAGTGATTGCCTAACCATGAAAGCGCTTACAGGAACTTTCGAAGAAAAGGCGAAGAAAGCATTATTAGCCGGATGCGATACTGTTCTTATGTGTAAAGGCACTATAGCGGAATATGAAGATGTTGCGCGTGGGTGCAGATTTTAAAATCTGAAATTCCTTGAAAAATAGTTGACGCATTTCTATATATCATTTAAAAGAAATTTCATTTTAATTTTGAGGATTTTATGAAAAAAGTTGCGTATTGGCTGATTGGGTTCTTAATTAGCTCGACATTTTTTTCTTTGATGGCTGGGGATCAAAAAGACGTGGATTTTTGTCGGCTTTACATGGAACGCCTAACTCCGATTCAAGGGTATGTAGGAGGAAAATTAGAACGATTGCCTGAAATGATGGCGCGTAATGTGAAGAATATTTCTGCAATGGAAGTGGGAATTAATGGCCGAAGGAACATTACTTCGGATTTTAAGCCACTGTTTAGTCGCGGTTCATCTAAAATTAATCAAAAAAAGCATGCGCGTTATTCACTGCATTTGAAGCTAGAGAAATTCAAATGTATCAACATCTATTTGCACAAGCTGATTCTGTGATTCATTATCAAAATTCACGACCCACCCCTGATGCGACAGCAAACCAACAGGCCCAATTTTTAACGTGCTTTGGTTATTCTGTTCCTATTTATCCAGAAGAATCTCCTGAAGACGTTCATCGTGTGTTTGCATTAGCATTATCTATTCAGTCAGAAGCCCAAAACCTCAAAGTATTGAACAATTTCTTAATTGATCATTTTAAGTGGGATAATCATTCATTAGCGGCATATTTTACCAACCAAGGGGCTGGTGGTCGAGTCAAACAAGAAGCGCTGGATGTTCTTGCCGCTTATGGCCTTAATCATGATCCAATAGCTGCAGAATGTACATTTTTAGAAGCATCGGTTCCTAGCGACTATACAAAATACTACGATTTTTGCCCAAAATATGAATTGATGGACTTAGAAATAAACGCGATGCCTCAGGGTAAAGAATATAAAAAAGTAAGAGAGAAAATTACAAAACAAGATGTTTTAGCGGCTGTAAGATCAAGAGGTGATGTTAGGCGAGCAACTCTTCTACCACCAGCTGCTGCATCAGAATATGATCAGCTATTACCTTCCATTATTGAAACACCATCAACAGCGGTAACTGCTGCCGTTGCAGATGGAGCAAATGAAGAAGCAGTTGTACTACCAGATTTTGTGCCTGCTTTTGCATTGGCTGAGAATGAATTTTTGACTGGTATAAATGTAGCCATGGAAACTATTCAGGTAGGTCAACAAGCAGCCTATAGCAGCGAGCAAAGATTTGGTGGTTTTTCAGAGCGTGAGCGAATCATGGCTTATGGCAGTGAAGTGAATGATTTTATTGGTATAGCAAAACGAAATGCTATTGATGCAATGCTTAAAGGTCAGCTGAGAAAGCGCGGTATTGTTGTGCCAGATATTCTACACACAACAAAAGAAACTAAACGCGGGTATGACGCTGCTAAAGTTTATTTGAATGATTGGATCCAGGAAAAATCTCAGGGGTTAGATGTAGATGTATCCAGAGTTGTAGGAGGGACGTCGTATACCGTAGGGAAGGCTATTCGGGCTGTTCAAGCTGACTATCATACAGACCTATTAAATACTTTTTGGATGCTGCGTGCTATGAGTGAAAGGTATGACGTTACTCAAAACCAAGCGCAAAAAGATCAAATAGCATCGCTACTTGTGTTAAGCTTTAACATGATGCATGAACACGAAGAAGCATGTGGAATAGGAGCTAGAGGTCGAAATCTTTTAATGCAAATGGGGATGTTGAATTTCTTTAAAGACTTTGATCCTAATCTATGAGTTGAATAACGTGGTAGCTACATTTTTTGTAGCTGCTTCGTGATGCCGAATATGAAGATGTTGCACATGGGTGTAGATTTTAAAAATATTTCTTCTAAATTGTGCTAGTGCTGATTTTATTTGTGTGCTAGATAGCTACTATATTTCAAACGTTGGTGTTGTATGACTAAATTTATATTGTGCGTAATGATTAGTTTATGTAGTGGTGTTTTTTCTTCTAATGGAGGCTGTCCTACTCCGGAAGAGTTTGAGGCTTTTATGAGAAGCGCTTTTCCTGTATCCTCTAAAGAAGATGTGGATAGCTATATTAAGCAAATAGAACTACTTCTTCCTAAGACAGGGTGGTATTTCGTTAATACTTGTGATGATGCTGAACGAGATCACAGAGTAAGAGTTTCTCATCTTCATAATATTCCTTACTTTCTTGCGGTCAATGAATCCTATGTGGCGGAATTTTCTTTTGTTGCTTTGACTAGGCAGATAGGTATGTCCATGCATGTTAGCTTGGCTGATACATTTAGTGCATGGATGGAAGGTCCTTTTCCTAAGCATACTAGTAGATTTACGGTATGCTATTCGGAGAGCATAACTGAAATTGGAGCGCATAGAAAAGCGGCCGCCTTACTAGAAACGAATGAGAAGAATGCCTACATGACCTTGTATCCTCGGGGGCCATTTCTTGCATATTTGAAAGAGCTAAAAGAACAAGAATTAGGAAGTTCTGTCGAAATTGTGGATGCTTTCAAACCGGTTGTTGATCTGAAAATGAAGATAGCTGTGCGTCGTGGTGATGATTTTATTAATGTTGGTGCAACAGAGCTTTATGCTGAGGAAGTACCAGGAGTTGGTTCGGGAATAGTGGAAGAATCAAAAGCTGATGGCGGGGGCTAATACTTTCTTCGCTCTTTAATAATTTCACAAGGACTTTTTGGCGCTCTCATACAATATGGGGCGCCATTTTTAAATGGGGTAATCTCTTGTAAAGTGGTTGAAGAGTTTCTATATATCGTTTACAAGAAATTTCATTCTAAAATTGGGAATTTTATGAGAAAAATCACGTGTTTAGCTTTTGGAGCACTAACAAGCTTGAGCTTCTTGTATTCTGCTGCTTTTGAGGAAACTTCAGCATCAGCCTCTGCAAGGCCTTTACAAAAATTCTTTGATGAAAAATTACATGAAATTATAGAAAGACGCTTGGACACACCTGATCTTTCTGGCAGTGAATTTTTTCCAACTGCATATAAAAACCGAAATATAGATATTTCCACTATTCATAGCCAAGCGCATTTATGGCCAGAGCAATATCGTAAAGCTATGTTTAAATATGGTTTATTGAATGATTATATAGATAAGTATTCCGGGTTTCTCGCAATAATCCAAGGAAAAGAAGATATATTTAAGAAAAAGCTTTTTTTCAATATAATGTTTCATAAATCAATAAAAATAGATCCAGAGATTGCTGAGAGTAGATTTAAAATGAGCTGTGCCTTATATCTGGCATTTCAAGAAGGGCTTCACCAAAATGAACAGCTTCTTTCTATTGGTGCAAATTATCTGAAACATAAGATAAGAGAAGAAGCTATTTCTGCACAAGAACGAGAAGCAAAAGTTTTTGATGCCTCTTTAAAATCTCGAGAAAGAGCGCGTGGTGATTTATTGCAAGATTTAGCTTGGACAATAACGCGTAGAGCTTGTGAGATTATGCAATCAACAGTTTGTCATTTTATTAAGGAAGATAGTGAATTTCAAGCATTGGTAGCCCAAAAAGAACAATTTGAAAAGGACTATTCAGAAAATTTATCAGAATTTTTAACGGATAATGAGTTTATGGCTGAGGTTGGCGCGCCTTATAAGCAGTGTCTGGAGAGATTTGAGAAATATGTGCAAGCAACAAGAAAATTTTTTGCAATGTATACTCCGATAATATCTAACTTCGACCCAGCAGAGTTTCAGACTCTAGAATTAATACATTTAGGAATCGAAGATATTAGAACAGTGCCCCGTAACTTAAGAGAAGTTGTTGATTCTGAAACGCACTAAGTAGTCATGATGAGATATATGAAACTTGAGCATTTCATGTATCTCATATCACTTTCTTCAGCCATTTTTTAATTTCACGATTTTCCGTTACTGTGTGTTCATTGTTGGAATTATTTGGACGATCTATATCATTTGGTACAAAGCTGTACAGGCCGATAAGCGACGTTAACGCGGCTCCAAATAACAACGCGCCGAGCCCAATAAATGATGTTACATTTTCGCACACATAAGCTGTAAATAAGTACATTAATGAATGCGAAAATGCCCACACAAATAAAAGATTAGTGTATCTACCAAAAACAGGGAAACTCCGATTAATAATAGGTGCATAAGGTGTTAAGCCTTGCCCCAGCACTCCAATAATTACTTGTACAATAAAAATGCTTAACGCTGTGTGATGCTTATAAAAAAACACAATTAAAGGTATCGAACATAAAGCAATAATTAACTTTGTTCGTGCGATATTGAATGGATGAAATTTCAAGCCAAGCAATCCATATCCAACTTCTGCGCACATAATGATAAATAGGACCAATGTTGTTTGCGCCATTACATAATTAGCTTCAATGCCGAGCTGATTTATCAATACAGATGGAAGATACGCTAAACAAAAATAAAATTGAACGGCAGGAAAGAAATACATCGCAAACAAAGCAGGAATATTGCGATTTTTATAATTAATAGTTTTATAAAGATCCGAAGCTCTTTTCTTTTGAGTCTTTGCATGAAGGGTCTTTAAAAATTCAGGTGTTTCTTTTAGCGTTTTTCTGGCGATAGTGCCAAGCACCGCGACGCCGGATCCCAGATAAAAAGGAATCTTCCAACCATTTTCGGGAGATAAAAATAAACATAAAGCCCCAATTCCACAAGCAACTAATCCTCCCAACGAACATGTAGCTTCAACCAATGCACTACAAAAATAGACTTTAGGTTTAGGAACTGTCTCGGTAATAAATACATCGGCTGCAATACATTCTCCACCGGATGCAAATCCTTGCACTAATCGCATGGATAAAAATAACCCAGCAGAAAAAATGCCCCATTCTGCGTAAGAAGGAATATTCGGAATAATTAGGCAAGAAAAGGACATGAGAAATGTTGTTGAAACAAGCACAGGAACACGTCCTACAAGGTCACCTATATATCCCCAAAATAATGCTGCTAGTGGTCTAATGCAAAATGACGAACAAAACATAAATGTGGTCAGTAATACTTTATTAGAAGCATTTGGTGGAATAAAAACTCCAGAGAGCACAACGGTTAAATGGGCAGCTAAAAGTAAATCAAAAAAGTCTAAAAAATTTCCGATGAGAACAATAGCAACGGACTTTCTAGTTTCTACTGGAAGGGAAGAGGAAGATGGCATTTTTAGTGCTCCATAAAAGCTACATATAGTTCAAATAGCATACATACGAGTGTCTGTATACCTTGTGCATTATGCAGAAAAAGAAAAACTGGAAATTCTTTAAGACGATGCTTAATGAGTTTTCTCAAATTCTATTGGCTTTAAAAGCTTAAACATGATCGGCTCTTCTTTTAAGTATTGAAGAAGAATCTGTTGATTCAAAATCGGTTTATTTTTATCCAAAGCATGTTGCTGAACTGGTCCAGTTATTTTTTCTCCTTTTTGATTTACAGCAATGCTTTCAGGGGTAGCATATTCGAGAGTGTACATATATCCATATGCTGCATCGTATTCTACTTGCGTGATGGTCGCTGTTGTATATGCCCACTCATCTTTTAAAGATTCTTGATGTGAATCACACGAGCCTAACAAAATACCAATTAGCAAAAGAAGTGAATGAAACATTTGAAATGTTGATCAAATAATATGTATCTATGCTATTTAATTTTTGACAAGTTGCCAATAATTCTTTATTGCTAATGCAAATACCAGGGGTGCTCAAATTGAGCTGAGAGGCGTGTGCCAACCCTTATAACTTGATCTGGTTAATACCAGCGTAAGAAGGTTTTATGAAAAAAACTCGTCTTGCCACGTGTTTGGCAAATATTTTAGATCATTTTGATACGTCTCTATACGGATTCCTGGTGCCAATTCTTGCGCCTTTATTTTTCCCAAAAAATGATCAGATTATTATTTTGCTCCAAGGATATGGCATTATGATAGTGGGATTTATTACGCGCCCTTTAGGGGCTTGGTATTTTTCCAAAAAAGCAGACGCAATAGGCCCCCATCAAGTGCTTACCACTACAGTTCTGGGCATGACAATGACAACACTATGCTTTACATTATTATGCCCTTATGAGAGCTGGGGTGTGGGCAGTGCAGCAGGATTGTGTTTTTTGCGTGGTATGCAAAATTTCTTTGGGGCTGGCGAAACAAGTATTGCAGGCTTATACATTTTAGAAAACTCAGAGCCTTCACAACAGCATCCACTTACAAGCATCTACCTTAGTAGTACGATGATTGGAATTCTGCTTGCGTGTTTTGTCTCTAGTATTTTATTTTATAGTGATACGCCACAGATGTATTGGAAATGGCCATTTTACGGGTCCATTTTCACGGGCTTTGCTGGTTGGTGGTTGCGCCGTCAAAATAGTTTGAAGACATTCCAAAAAAAAACTTTTAATAAAAAGAGTGATTGGAAAACGATTATTAAGCTTATCCCTATCACGGGGTTTTCGTACATGTTGTATTCGATTCCTTTCGTATTTTTTAATAGCTTCGTATCTCTTGTTACAAATATTGAAATGAAAGATTTGATGACTTCTAATACGGCACTTATGATGGTTGACCTTGGACTTCTTGCGCTATTTGGGCATATATTACGTAACGTGAGTGCGCAAAGAATTCTACAATTTATTTTGATTCTAAGCATGGTGATAATTCCTTTCCTATTCTTGGTAATGCCGCAAATGAATTTGATGGTGTCTATGTTTCTTCGTTTGATTTTTATTATTTTAGGTGTAGCTTTTTGTATTCCTTTGCATCGTTGGTATATGGAAAAAATTCCTGAACAGAATCGCTATTCAACGACAGCGATTGGATATGCTATTGGATCAGAAATTTTTGGACGAAGTTTTCCTGCCGTAGGTCTTGCCTTGTGGCATATGACACAACAAGTTGTTATGCCTGGAATTTATATTGTCTTTTTGGGAATCTTGGCATTTTTGAGTATCTCCTCTCTACCTAAACAACTGAAAGTTCGCTATAAATAAAGTTAATTCGTAAAAATTTTGATTATATGTCGCAGTCTTCTTTATCAAGTGTTTATCGTACTCATACCTGTGGTGAACTTCGTGAATCTCTTGTGGGTAGCCAAGTTCGTATTTCTGGATGGGTGCACCGCAAGCGTGATCATGGTAACTTAGTATTTATCGATCTTCGTGATCATTATGGTCTTACGCAATGCGTGCTTGAGCAAAATTCTTCGGCTTTTAAAATTGTTGAAGGTTTAAAAAATGAAACAGTTGTAACATTCGATGGCAAGGTTGTTAAGCGTGATGCGGAAGCCATTAATGATAAAATGCCCACGGGGAATATTGAATTAGTTATTGAAAAAGCTACCGTGCAATCTGCTGCTGAAATGTTGCCCTTGCAGGTTAACGCTGATATAGAATTTCCTGAGGAAACACGCTTAACTTATCGCTTCTTAGATTTGCGCCGCGATAAATTGCACCAAAATATTGTGCTTCGTTCTAAGGTTATTCAATCGATTCGTAATCGCATGGTGGCCCAAAACTTTTTAGAATATCAAACACCAATTTTAACATCATCATCACCAGAAGGGGCGCGTGACTTTTTGGTTCCAAGTCGTATTCATCCAGGGCATTTTTATGCGCTACCTCAAGCGCCGCAGCAATTTAAGCAGCTCCTTATGGTTGCAGGTTTTGATCGATATTTTCAAATTGCGCCATGTTTTCGCGATGAAGATGCGCGAACAGATCGTTCTCCAGGTGAATTTTATCAGCTCGATATTGAAATGTCGTTTGTCACGCAAGAAGATGTTTTTAACGCTATTGAGCCTGTTCTAACAGGCGTATTTGAAGAATTTGCCAATGGAAAAACTGTAAGTACACATCCTTATCCACGTATTGGTTTTGATGAAGCAATGCTAAAATATGGTAGTGATAAACCAGATCTTCGTAATCCCTTATTGATAGCTGATGTATCAGAAGCTTTTAGAGATTCAGGTTTTAGTATCTTTGCAAAAATTGTAGCTGGTGGTGGCGTGGTGCGCGGTATTGGTGTGCCAGATACTGAAGCTCAACCAAGAAGCTTTTTTGATAAGTTAAATGCGTGGTCGCAAGAAGTTGGTATGCCCGGGCTTGGCTATATAACCTTTGCTGCTGATGGAGCAAAAGGACCAATAGCCAAATTTTTAAATGATGATCAACTTAATATGTTGCAAAAACAGTGTAACGTTGGAGTTGGGGCAAGTGTATTTTTCGTGTCGGATACAAAAGCCGTGAAAGCCTCAAAAAATGCAGGCTTAGCTCGTACAAAAATCGCACAAGATCTTGATATCATTGAAAAAGATTGCTTTAAGTTTTGTTGGATTGTTGATTTTCCAATGTATGAACAAGATGAAGATACAGGCAAAATTGACTTTTCCCATAACCCGTTTTCAATGCCGCAAGGCGGTCTTGAGACATTAAATACAAAAAATCCGCTTGAGATTAAAGCATACCAATATGACATTGTGTGTAATGGTATTGAGTTATGTAGCGGGGCGATTCGCAACCATTTGCCAGAAGTGATGTATAAAGCATTCGAAATTGCCGGCTACACAAAACAAGAGGTAGAAGATCGCTTTGGTGGGCTTTTGAATGCGTTTAAGTTTGGAGCGCCACCTCATGGTGGATGTGCTCCCGGCGTTGATCGTATTGTGATGCTTCTTGCGGATGAGCCAAATATTCGTGAAATTATTGCATTCCCACTAAATCAGCAAGGACAAGATTTGTTGATGCAAGCACCATCTCTTATTGAGAATGAGCGTTTAAAAGAACTGCATGTAAGAGTGCAGTTACCACCTCAAAAGGTTACTGTAAAAGAGTAATTAATTTATGTAAAAAGTGCAGCTCAATTGCTTTAAGCAATTGAGCTTTTTATTTATTTCTTTTTAGGTTGCTCTTTTACAATCATGCTTTCATCAACAAATTGCTTTGGAACGGAAAGCTCATAACGGCCTTCTGTTTGAAGTGCCTGAGCAATACGCTCTTCTTCCTCATCAAGGGCTTTACCATGCTTCACATTGAAATAAAGCAATAATGGAGATGCCACGAAAATAGATGACAATGTTCCAATAATTAAGCTTACAAGGATAGGCAATACAAATACCGCGATAACAGGGCCGCCAAATAAGAACAAAGCAAGAACAGAAAGGAAAGTCGTTACAACGGTCAAAATGGTACGTGACAATGTTTCGTTGATACTTTTGTTTAGAATTTCAATTAAAGTAATTTTTCGATAGCGCTTTACATTCTCACGAATTCTATCAAGTACAACGATAGTATCATTAATGGAATATCCTGCTGTAATCAAAATGGCGGTGATTGCTGTCTCGTTAAATTCGAGAGGAAACAGCGAATACATTCCTAAAATGAGAAAACAATCGTGGGCAAGCGCAATAATAGCGCAAATACCAAAGCGCCATTCAAATCTGAAAGCAACATAAATCATAATGCCTAGTAATGCATACAGAATCGCCATTAAGCCATTATGTACCATTTCGTCACCTACTTTGGGTCCAACCGTTTCGATCTTTCGGTATTCAACGCCATCTCCGAGAATAGCTTTAATATTATTAACTGCTGATTCTGGAATGTTTGCTTTTCCTTCAATATTTTCGAACTTAATCATTAAATCTTGAGGAGAACCAAACTCTTGAATAGCAACTTCACCGAGTTTTAAAGGTTCGAATTGCTCACGTAGGTGATGAATGTTAGGACTACTTGGCATGCGCACTTCCATTACAACGCCACCTTTAAAATCAATGCCGTAGTTTAGTCCTTTGAATAAAAGACTGCTCATGAAAATAAGAGTAGAGATAATCACAATAGAAAAAGTGATTTTACGCTTACCAATAAAATCAAAATTGGTATTATGCGGAACAAGATTTAAGATAGCCATGATTTTTCCTAAATAGGCAAAGAATTAATTTGTTTATTTTTAAACCACCAAGCGGTTATTAGCTTTGTAACAGATAATGCTGTAAACATCGACACAGAAATACCAATAGCTGTTGTAACAGCAAAACCGCGAATTGGACCGGACCCAAATTCGTATAGTACTGCTGCAGCGATAAGGGTGGTAAGATTTGAGTCAATGATGGTCGTCATTGCACGTTCAAATCCAGCCTCGATAGCTTGTAAAGCAGCAGTACCGGCTCGGATTTCTTCCTTAATTCTTTCATAAATAAGTACGTTTGCATCAACGGCCATACCAATTGTCATGGCTATGCCAGCGATACCAGGAAGCGTTAGGGTTGCTTGCAAGAGTGATAGTCCCGCAAATAACAAAACCATATTAAATATAAGGGCGACATTTGCAAAAAAACCAAATGTTGAGTATCCAAGGAACATGAATATAGACACTAGCAAAAAAGCAATAATAGTAGCATTACGGCTATCGTGAATAGAGTCAGCTCCTAGACTTGGTCCAACTGTTCTTTCTTCAACAACTTTCAAAGGTGCAGGGAGAGAGCCTGCTCGCAATAGAAGTGCAAGTTCATTTGCTTCTTTTATACTTCTAAAGCCACCTGAAATTTCAGCATTTCCATTGGGAATAGCTGATCTAAATACGGGTGCCGTTAATACCTTTCCATCCAGAACAATCGCAAACTGTCTGCCAATATTATTTGCAGAGATTTCTGCGAATTTACGGGCTCCAACATTATTAAAACGTAGGGCTACACCAATTTCTCCTGTTTGAGGATCAGTTGTTGCTTGCGCATCAATAAGGTGTTCTCCACTTACCGAAATTTGATTTTTTACAGCGATCTTGTGTGCGCCTTCATCACCATTTCGTATATAATCCATCATTGTAGAATCTGGTCCGGCGTGACCTGTATTTTGAGCTCCGCTGTCTACCATATGAAAACTCATTTTAGCCGTTTGGCCTAATTTTTTTTTGACTTCTTGTGGATCGTCAACGCCGGGTAATTGCACAATAATGCGATCAGACCCTTGACATAAAATGCTAGGTTCTTTTGTTCCAGACTCATCAATACGTCTACGAATTACCTCAATTGATTGTTCTATAATTTGCTTTGAACGATTTTGTGAAACAATAGGGTCAACGCTGATAGTGACATGCCCGTCCTCTGTAACATTCGTTAATAAAGAGGAGTCAATTTTTTTTATGATGGCACTAATTTTATGTTGATGTGTAATATCTCTCAGTTCAAGAAAAAGAGTAGGGTTATTTTCTCTTCCTTCTATGCGAAGATTTAGATAGCCAATGTTTTCTTTACGCAACGAGCTACGCACATCAGCTAGAAGGTTACTTAAAAATTCTGCATTAACAGTTTTTAAGTCAACCTCTAGCTGAAGGTGCGAACCACCTCTTAGGTCAAGACCAAGACTAACGGTATGTTGTAGCCAGCTAGGAAACTTCTCAAAAGTTTCATTGCTTACCATATTTGGTAAGCAAAAAATAATCCCAGCCAGACAAGCTCCAATAATTGTAATTTTTCTCGTCTGAGAGAAACCAAATAATATCATTACTTTCAATCACTTATTTTTTAGATTTTTTCTTCTTCTTATTTACAGGTTTTGTGACTGGTTTTGCAATTTTTTTCATCGCCGGTTTTGATTTTGTTGGTTTTACTTTATTTGGAGCTATCTTAGCTTTTGCTTTTGGCTTTGCTGGGCTAACTTTTTTAGGTGCTAACTTTAGGGCAGGGGTAGATGCACTTTTTGTTGCTTCTGCTGCTGACTTAGTTTTGCTAAGAACTTCCGTTACGGTAGCTTTAATAATCCGAACTTTGACATTGTTTGCAATTTCTACGCTGACTTCGTTTTCGCTGACTTTATCAACAGTTCCTAAAATCCCGCCTGCTGTAACTACGTGGTCACCTGAGCGTAGTGTTTTAAGCATATCTTGATGAGCTTTAGCTTTTTTTTGTTGAGGTCTGATAAGTAGAAAATAAAAAATAACGAATACTAGGCCAATTGGTATGAAATGCATCATATCAGACATTCCTGATCCTCCATTAGCAAACAACGTTTGCGTGCCTATAATTAGGGCTAATATCAAACTTTTCACAAATCTCTCCTTTTGTAATTTAAATTTTAATACATTTATAGCGTAACAAAAATTATGGTAGATTCCCAGAAGATATTTAAGATTTTAGAAAAATATATAATGAATTTTATTTTTGAGTATTATAATTGGATTAAAGTTGTACATATTGTTGCTGTTATTTGTTGGATGGCGGGACTATTTTACTTGCGAAGACTTTTAGTCTATCACACTGAATACCCAAAAAATGGTGAAATGCTAGTAATTATGGAGGAAAAACTATTTCGCTACATCATGCAACCAGCGATGCATGCTGGAGTTCTTTCTGGCGGGTTGTTACTTTTTGTACCAGGTCATGTATTTGAACCCTGGGTTCATGCAAAACTAACTTGCGTATTTTTCTTAATTGTGCTTCATTTCTGCTTGGATTATTGGAGAAAGCAGCTTAAACAAGGTGTGTGCTCCAAGTCTTCTAAGTTTTTTAGAACTATCAACGAGATTCCTACAGTTCTTCTAATTTTAATAATTATCTTTGTCATAATAAGGCCTTTCTGAGAGATTTTATGCATTTACAAGATTTGAAAAAGAAATCACCATCTGAACTTTTAATGATTGCCGAGCAGCATGACATTGAAAACGCAAGTAGTTTGCGTAAGCAAGATTTAATGTTTGCTATCTTAAAAAAATTAGCAGAGAAAGAAATTGCAATTTATGGTGATGGCGTCATTGAAATTTTGCAAGATGGGTTTGGCTTTTTACGCTCACCTGAATCAAATTATTTACCAGGTCCTGATGATATTTATGTTTCGCCAAATCAAGTGCGTAGGATGGGTTTGCGTACGGGAGATAGCGTGGAAGGCGAGATTCGTGCGCCTAAAGAAGGTGAGCGTTATTTTGCTCTTGTGAAAATAAAAAAGATCAATTTCGCTGAGCCAGAAGAAATTCGACATCGCATTAACTTTGACAACTTAACGCCTTTGTATCCCGATAAAAGGCTAAATCTCGAATTTGAAGACGGTAAACCCTCTAAAGATTTTACTTCCAGAATTATTGATATGGTTGCGCCTATGGGTATGGGGCAACGAGCGCTGATTGTCGCTCCTCCAAGAACGGGAAAAACAGTGATGTTGCAAAGTATTGCTCATTCAATCACGACAAATCATCCAGATGCATATTTAATTGTGTTGTTGATCGATGAGCGACCTGAAGAAGTAACAGACATGGCAAGGTCTGTTAAAGGGGAAGTCGTAAGTTCGACATTCGATGAACCGGCTGCGCGCCATGTGCAAGTTGCTGAAATGGTTATTGAAAAGGCAAAACGATTGGTTGAGCAAAAAAGAGATGTCGTTATCTTGCTGGACTCTATTACTCGCCTGGCGCGCGCATATAATACAGTTGTTCCATCATCTGGAAAAGTTTTGACAGGTGGTGTAGATGCAAATGCCCTGCAACGCCCGAAACGCTTTTTTGGTGCTGCACGTAATATTGAAGAGGGTGGTTCTTTGACAATTATTGCAACGGCTCTGGTGGATACAGGTTCGCGTATGGATGAAGTAATTTTTGAGGAATTTAAGGGAACTGGAAACTCTGAAATCGTCCTTGATCGTAAGCTTTCAGATAAAAGACTATTCCCAGCAATTGATATTAATAAATCAGGAACTCGTAAAGAGGAATTGTTGGTGAATGAAAAGGCCGAGCTTGCAAAGATGTGGGTATTGCGCCGTATACTTAATCCAATGGGTACAGTTGAAGCAATGGAATTTTTATTGGACAAGCTGAAGTTCAGCAAAAATAATCATGATTTTTTCCAAACAATGAATACTTAAAAGAGAATAAGGTGCTTTCGATAAAATATAGCCTCTATGACTGTTTTGCTGATAGGTCATTTGCGGGCCATACAGCAGCAATTGTTGAGGTGCCTCAGAAGCCAGAATATGAGCTTGCAAAGAAAGTTTCGGTTGAGTTGTGTCAAACTATCACATGTTTTGTTTGGCGAGAAAAAAATCGAATACAGGTTGAAAGCTTAGCAAAGGATGGTGCTGTTTGGTTAGTCAATCATGGATTGTTAGGTGTGGCAAAGCATTTTGTAAAGGAACAAGATGTTTTATATTCAGCAGAAGCTAAGTTTGAGGTGAGAGTGTCGGGCGACTCTGTCTCCATTGCTATTCCAAGACAAGAACTAAACTTAATGGAGATGCCAGAGCGCTTAAATCAAGCGTTTGATGTTGTGCCAGTGTCTGTTCGAGAAATTGGAGCAACTTGCTTAGTTGAGTTACGCACAGTAAAGGAAGTCATTGACTTGGAGATCGATTTTAATAGAATATCAAAGCTTGATTATGACCGAATAGTGATTACAGCAGAAGATGATACAGTTTCTTTTGATTATGTGTATCGCTATTTTTCACCTAAACACAGCGTTAATGAGAATAATGGAAGTCTTTATGTGCAGACATTCTTGCCGATATTTTGGCAAGAGCGTTTGGGAAAAAATGATTTTTCTTTTTGGCAGCCAAGTGTTCGTAAGTCTTCCGGGTATGTAAGTGTTGAAAAAAATTGTATTCGGCTTGAAGCTCCAGTTAGAAAAATTTTTGATGGTACATTAAAAGTTTTATGAAACTTTTATACATAGTGGCGAAAGCAGAATATTTTCTAAGTCATAGGCTTTCTTTGGCCGAAAAGGCGGAGGCTTCCGGTTTTAATATCGCTGTTGCAACAACTCCATTTAAGAAGGGTGATCATAGAAAAATCATCGGGATAAAGCGGTTTCCTGTGAAATTCAAGCGAGGTAGCTTAAATATTTTTGCTGAATTGAAGGTGCTTTTCTCTTTATATAAGGCGTTCAAAAAGTTTAAGCCATCACTTGTGCATAACGTTGCTTTAAAGCCTGCTTTATATGGTGGGGGGATCGCTAGAATTCTTAAGATTCCCAGAGTCAGCTCTATAAATGGTTTTGGTTACATTTTTACATCGAATCAAATAAAAGCAAAATTACTTAAACCTATAGTTAAGCTGGCTATCAAAATTATTTTGGGTGATTCGAGTTCTTGCATAATGGTGCAAAACCAACAAGACTACGATACCTGTAAGAAATTGTTGCCTAAAAGTTTAGTATGTCTTGTTTCAGGCTCGGGGGTTAGCATTAGGAATTTTTATCCTGTAAAACATGATCCAAAAAGGGCTTTTACGTTTGCTCTAGTAAGTCGTATGTTATGGACTAAAGGGATTGGAGAGTTTGTGGAGGCTGCAAAACTTTTTAAAAAGGACAACCCGGGCAGCAATACTCGATTTTTGCTTGTAGGAGAGCCAGACTTTGAGAATCCTGAGTCAATTCCGGTAGCCACTTTAAAGCAGTGGAATCACGAAGGGATTGTCGAATGGTTGGGTCATGTGGATGTTATGCAAGAAATCTATAGTATTTCTGATGTGGCTGTATTGCCTAGTTATAGAGAGGGTTTGCCAAAATCACTGCTGGAAGCCATGTCTTGTGGCTTGCCTATTATTACTACTGATGCTATCGGCTGCAGAGATTTAGTTGCTGAGGGGAATGGCATAAAGGTTCCAATTAAAAATGTGCAAGCGCTAAAAAGAGCATTTGAGCAGTGTGAAGGAAACAAGCTTGTCTGTAGAATTATGGGAAGTAAAGGAAGAGAATTGGTCGAAAAGTTTTATAGCGACGATACTGTTAATTCTAAAATTATAAATATTTATAAGCAAGTTTTAATATAAAGTTAACAATTCTTATCTTGCTTGACTAAGATGGATGTGCTACTTGTATCGGTAGCATGATCTATCCTTTTTTTTCGTGACTTACGTTGTTACAGAAGCGTGCATAAAATGCAAATATACCGATTGTGTCGAAGTTTGTCCGGTGGATTGCTTTTTTGAAGGGGAGAATATGTTGGTAATTGATCCTGATATTTGTATTGACTGTGGAGTTTGTGAGATGGAGTGTCCGATTGAGGCGATATTACCTGACACAAAAGAAGATGCAACAGCTTGGTTAGAGCTTAATAGAGAGTATGCAAAAAAGTGGCCTAATATTGTACGTAAAAAAGAGGCGCCATCAGATGCAGATGCTTGGGCTAAAGTGCAGGATAAATTAAAGTATTTTAGTAAAGAGCCGCCAGGAAAGTAGCTCTTGAATGTTTCCGGGATGATCCCCATATCATGTGTATAAAGTTTTAAGGAATTTAAATTATGGCAGCAAAGAATTTTAAAGTTGGTGAATATGTTGTCTATCCAGCTCATGGAGTTGGAAAGCTCATCGGTAGTGAGTCTCATAATATTGCTGGTACAGAGCTTGTGTTATTAGTGATTAATTTTGAAAAAGATAAGATGATTTTACGTTTGCCAAAAGAAAAAGCAAAAAATGCAGGCCTTAGGCCTTTAAGCTCAAAAAAAGAAATGGATGAAGCGCTTAAGCTGCTTTCGGTACGTACCAAGCCGCGTAGAGTAATGTGGAGTCGACGGGCTCAAGAATACGAGACAAAAATCAACTCCGGTATGCCAACTTCAATTGCGGAAGTTATACGAGATCTTTATAGGCGTGGCAATGATACAGAGCAATCATATAGTGAGCGCCAAATTTATCAGGCAGCAGTTGAGCGATTTATTAGAGAGCTTTCTGCTGTGGAGCAGCTAGATGAGCAAACAGCCATTGAGAAAATGGAATGTTCTCTTCGTGTGGCGTAGTTAAAAGAAATGCTTGACTTTGGATGGAACCGTTATTAGGATACACGAAGTTTAAAGGGAAATTGGATATAAACCCAGAGATATTATGCCTACAATTAATCAGTTAATACGTAAATCGCGTCATCCGAAAATTGACCGTAATAAAGTTCCGGCATTAGAAGCTTGCCCTCAGCGCCGTGGTGTTTGTACGCGTGTTTTTACAACGGCTCCAAAAAAGCCAAACTCAGCTTTGCGTAAAGTTGCACGTATTCGCTTGACAAATGGCTATGAAGTAACGGGCTACATTCCAGGAGAAGGTCATAACCTTCAAGAGCACTCTGTTGTGATGATTCGCGGCGGACGTGTAAAGGACTTGCCGGGTGTGCGATATCATATTATTCGCGGTTCGTTAGATACGCAGGGTGTTAAAGATCGTAAGCAGGGTCGTTCTAAGTATGGTGCTAAGCGACCAAAATAATTTTTTAATGTTCTTTGAAATAGTAGAGGTTTAAACATGTCACGACGTCGTGCGGCGGTAAAACGCGATATCAATCCAGATGCTAAGTTTGGCGATATAGTTGTTGCTAAATTCATGAATAGTATGATGTTGCAGGGTAAAAAATCAGTATCAGAGAAGATTTTTTATGCAGCTCTTGATAAGATTCAGGAAAAAAGTGGAAAGAATTCACTGGAGTTATTTCATGAGGCGCTAGCTAATGTAAAGCCGGCGCTTGAAGTTCGTTCGCGTCGTGTTGGTGGTGCTACATATCAAGTTCCTACTGAAGTTCGCGCTGATCGTGCTCAAGCACTTGCGTTTCGTTGGATTATTGGGGCTGCACGTTCTCGTTCAGAAAAGACAATGATTGATCGTCTAAGTGGAGAGCTTATGGACGCAGCAAATAGCCGTGGCTCATCGGTTAAAAAGCGTGAAGATACACATAAAATGGCAGAAGCTAACCGTGCTTTTGCTCACTACAGGTGGTAATTATGGCGCGCACAACACCATTAAGTCACTATCGTAACATTGGAATTATGGCGCATATTGACGCCGGAAAAACCACTACTACAGAACGTATTCTTTATTACACAGGAAAATCTTATAAAATTGGTGAGGTTCATGAAGGTACTGCTGTCATGGATTGGATGGAGCAAGAGCAGGAGCGAGGTATTACAATTACTTCTGCTGCTACAACTTGTTTCTGGAATGATCACCGTATTAACATCATTGATACACCAGGGCACGTTGACTTTACTATTGAGGTAGAGCGTTCACTACGTGTGTTAGATGGCGCTGTGGCTGTATTTGATGGTGTTGCTGGTGTTGAGCCTCAATCTGAAACGGTTTGGCGTCAAGCGGACAAATATAATGTTCCAAGAATCTGCTTTGTGAATAAGCTAGACCGCATGGGTGCAGACTTCTATCGCTGTGTGGATATGATCGTTGATCGTCTTGGTGCTCGTCCGCTTGTGACGATGTTGCCGGTTGGTGCTGAAGCTGACTTTGCCGGAATTGTTGATCTTGTTAACAATAATGCAATTATTTGGCGTGATGAAAGTCTCGGCGCAAAATTCGATATTGTTGAAATTCCTGCTGATTTGAAAGCGAAAGCAGAAGAATATAGGCATCGCCTCATAGAAACTGCAGTTGAGGCGGATGATGCTCTTATGGAATCATACCTGGAAGGTAAAGAGCCAACAGTAGCTGAGCTAAAAGCGGCAATTCGTCGTGGTACTGTTAAAAGCATGTTTGTTCCTGTTCTTTGTGGTAGCGCCTTTAAAAATAAAGGTGTTCAGCCTTTGCTAGATGGTGTTGTGGACTATCTTCCTTCTCCGGCTGATATTGGTTCTGTTGCGGGTATTGATGATCGTGGTAACGAAGTGGTTCGTAAGTCAGAAGATACCGAGCCATTTTCTGGTTTGGCATTCAAAATTATGACTGATCCATTTGTTGGTTCGATTACGTTTATGCGCGTGTATTCTGGTAAAATTGAGTCTGGTTCTGGTGTCGATAATTCAACAAAAGATAAAAAAGAACGTATTGGTCGTATGCTTTTAATGCATGCGAATTCTCGTGAAGATATTAAAGAGGCCTATGCTGGCGATATCGTTGCTTTGTGTGGTTTGAAATACACCACAACGGGTGACACTCTTTGTGATAGCAATAAGCCAGTGATTCTTGAAAAAATGGAATTCCCAGAGCCGGTTATCGAAATTGCCATTGAGCCTAAAACTAAAGCTGACCAAGAGAAAATGTCTGTAGCTTTGTCTCGCTTAGCATCTGAGGATCCATCTTTTAGAATTCATTCGGATCCTGAAACTGGTCAAACAGTGATGAAGGGCATGGGTGAATTGCACCTTGAAATTAAGGTTGATATTTTGAAGCGTGAGTATAAAGTTGAAGCGAATATTGGTGCGCCTCAAGTTGCATACCGTGAGACTATTACAAAATCAGCTGATTTTGATTATACGCACAAAAAGCAGAGTGGTGGTGCGGGTCAATTTGCTCGCGTTAAATTTACTTTTGAGCCGCTTGAGCCTGGTTCTGGTTTCGTGTTTGAAAACAAGATTGTTGGTGGTGCTGTTCCAAAAGAATATATTCCAGGTGTTATAAAAGGCCTTGAATCTGCTATTACAACAGGTGTTGTTGCTGGATTCCCGACGATTGATTTTAAAGCAACGCTTATAGACGGTGCATATCATGATGTTGATTCAAGCGCTTTAGCGTTCGAAATTGCAGCGCGTGCAGCATTCCGTGAAGGTATTTTGAAATGTGCGCCAAAGTTACTTGAGCCAGTTATGAAGGTGGAAGTTGTTACACCGGAAGATTATATGGGTGATGTTATCGGAGACTTGAATAGTCGTCGTGGGCAAGTAACTGGTATGGACCAACGAGGTAATGCGCGTATTGTGAATGCCTTGGTTCCATTGGCAAATATGTTTGGGTATGTAAATACATTGCGCTCGATGTCACAAGGTCGTGCACAATTTTCAATGGTATTTGATCACTATGAACAAGTTCCGCAAAATGTAGCGGATGAAATTAAAGCAAAGATGGCGTAAGGAGTTTACCATGTCAAAAGAGAAGTTTTCGAGGAACAAGCCGCACTGTAATATAGGGACGATAGGTCACGTGGACCATGGGAAGACATCGTTAACGGCGGCGATAACGAAGGTATTAGCGGAGAGCG
>Ga0172373_10000442_pt1 | contig 68505 bp, 69 predicted proteins | sample Lak10m_2_FD_114546 | JGI IMG/M metagenome (GOLD analysis project Ga0172373, IMG submission 114546) | Freshwater microbial communities from Kabuno Bay, South-Kivu, Congo - kab_092012_10m | ecosystem: Environmental > Aquatic > Freshwater > Lake | place: Democratic Republic of the Congo...
CCAAAAGACAACACAGAACCCTTCCGCGACAAAATCGAAAACAATACTCCAAAACCAGACCCAAAAGCCCCAGCCGTGCAATGCCTCGGCGGATGGTTCGTCGATCTGGAACATCCTGATGATGAGGCAAACGCATGAAATCGAGCTATGACGTTGTAATTGTGGGGGGCGCCGTCATTGGTGCGTCTGTGGCCTATTTCCTTATGGCCAACCCGGATTTCAAAGGCTCTGTCCTGATTGTGGAGCGCGACCCGAGCTTTTCTCAGGCGTCCACCTCGCTTTCGGCAGCGTCAGTCCGCACGCAGTTTTCCAATGCGATCAACGTGAAGATCAGCCAGTTCGGTTCGGCCTTTATCCAGAATTTCGCCAAAACGATGCAGGTTGAAGGCGAAGCTGCCCCTGATTTGAATTTCCACTCTGGCGGTTATCTGTTCTTGGCTGCAACGCCTGAACAAGAACAGGTGCTGCGCGAAAATCACGCCGTGCAAAAGGCCTGTGGGGCCGATGTGGTGTTGTGGAATCAAGAAGAACTAGCCCGCGCCTTTCCGCATCTGAACGTGGATGACATTACCTTGGCGTCTTACGGACAATCGGGTGAAGGGTGGTTTTCCAACACCGGGCTGATGAACGGGTTTCGTGCCAAGGCGCGGTCGCTGGGGGCGGATTATGTGCATGATGCCGTGGTGGCGATTGGCCGTGAAGGCAATCGTGTGACCTCGGTTACCTTGAAATCGGGTGCGGTTATACAGGCGGGCACGGTGGTGAATGCCTCTGGTCCGCGTGCGGCGCTAACGGCGCGCATGGCAGGGCTGGATGTGCCGGTTGAACCCCGTAAGCGCACGCTTTTTGTTTTTGACTGCGCCAAAACACCCGAAGGTTCTGCCAATGTGAACGGTGGCCGTCTGCCCCTGATGATTGATACGTCGGGCACCTTCTGCCGCCCCGAAGGCCGCTATTTTCTGGCCGGATGCCCGCCGGTTGAAGACCCGGCGACCGATTGGGATGATTTCACCCCGCGTTGGGAGGAATTCGAAGAAATCGTCTGGCCGAACCTTGCCAATCGTTCTGCCGGGTTTGAAGCGATCAAGCTCGTCAATCAATGGGCGGGCCATTACGATTTCAACACGCTTGACCATAACCTGATTGTTGGTCGCCACCCCGAGGTGTCGAACTTCATCTTTGCCAACGGCTTTTCTGGCCATGGCCTGCAACAAGGCCCCGCGGCCGGGCGCGCAGTGTCAGAACTGATCACCTATAACGGGTTCCGCACGCTTGATTTGTCAGAGGTTGGATATGAGCGCATCATCAGCGGCAAGCCTTTCCTTGAAAAAGCCGTGATCTGATATGAACGAACGGGCCGCACGTCTGCCTCCTCTGAACGCCCTCAGGGTGTTTCAGACGGTCGTGCGGCACCGGAGCTTTCGGGCTGCGGCCGAAGAATTGCTGGTGACACCGCAGGCGGTTAGCCAACAGATAAAGCTTTTGGAAGATAGTCTTGGGCAAGAGCTGTTCTTGCGCAAAGGCCGTGCGGTAGAGCCAAATGAACAGGCCATTTTGCTGGCCCATTATGTGCAGGCGGGTTTCGACGAAATGGCCGAAGGCGTGCGGCGCATTTCAAAGACGGCCACGCGCAATCGTATCAACGTAAATGCCAGCCCCTATTTTGCGACGCGCTTTTTGCTTGATCGCTTGTCGCACTTTCGCGAGTTGATGCCCGATGTCGATCTGCGCCTGACGACGATGGTCAACTTGCCTGATTTCGTGCGTGATGATGTCGATGTGGCCATTCAATGGGGGTTTGGCGATTGGAAAACCTTTGACCATGCGTTGTTGCGCCGGGACGAAAAGGTGATTTGCTGCACCCCCGATCTGGCCGAAAAACTACATGCGCCGACAGATTTGGCCAAGGTGCCGCTTTTGCGTCCGCTGATGGCGACGCAGCTTTGGGGCAATGTTCTGGCCCATCTTGGGGTAGAGCGCAGCGCGCAGTCGGGCGACATGACATTCCATGATGCGGCCACCATGCGCCGGGCCACCTTGGCGGGTTTGGGGGTTGGTCTGAATTCAATCATTGACGCGGCCGAAGACCTGAAAACCGGCAAGATCGTCGCGCCATTCGGGCTTGAGATTTTGCAGGATATGCCCAGCCATCAGATTCCGGGCTTTTATCTGGTGCTGCCAAAATCGCATCGCCGCATAAAGTCGATCGCGGCATTTTGCGAATGGTTGGTGGCGGAGAACTGGGCAAGTGATGATGTCGAAGCACGATGAAAGGAAAAACCGATGAGCCGCGCTATTGTGACCGGGGCGACCAGCGGCATTGGCCGGGCGGTGGCCCTTGCGCTAAATTCCGCCGGGCATGAGGTTTTGGCCATCGGGCGCAACGCGGAGGCTTTGGCGGAACTGGCCGAACAGGGGATCACGCCTCTGGCCCTTGATCTGGGCAAGATGGAGGATATTGCCGCGGCACTTGCCGGCAAAGAGGCCGATATTTTGGTCAATAACGCGGGCATGGTGACGCCGCCTTGCCATTTTTGCGATATGGAAGCCCAGGATATTACCCGCACCGTAACCACCAATCTGACGGCGGCGCTTATGGTCAGCCATGCGATTGTGCCGGGGATGCGGGCGCGTGGCCATGGGCATGTGTTCTTTACCGGCTCAATCGCGGGGCATACGCCCTATCCGAACATGGCAATCTATGCCGCGACCAAGGCCGCGCTTGGCGGTTTTGCCCAAAGCCTGCGGCTTGATCTTTCGTCCTCGGGTGTGCGGGTAACCGAAATTGTCGCCGGCAGGGTGGAAAGCCCACTTTACAAAGACGTGCTTTCACTTGAAGCCCGCGCTGCCATGTATGCTGGCAAAACTGCCGTTCAACCCGAAGACGTGGCGGAAATGCTTATGGCGGTTCTGAACATGCCGCCGCATGTCGATGTGGCCCGCTTTGACATTTTACCAACGCGCCAGCCTGTAACCCCCCAGGTTCCGGCGGCAGCGAAAAAGCAGTGAACGGCGCTGGCGTTGGGGGCAGTTCTGCCCCCGCCAGCAATCGCAGGTCAGAGAATTTCTGACAGTTTGACGCTGCGGCCTTCTGCGACCGATTTCAGTGCAGCTTCGGCCAGGGCCAGAGCCATCAACCCGTCATGAGTGGTGGTTGGTGTGTCGGTGCCATTTTCCACGGCAGCGATGAAAGCCGCGATTTCATTGGCATAGGCCGTCACATAGCGGGACATGAAAAAGTTCAAAAGCGGAGCCGCGTGATAGCCGGATTTATCTGCAATCACGACACGGTTTTCGCTTTGGTTTTCAGCATAAACCATGGCCTTTGAGCCAAGAACCTCAATTCGTTGGTCATAACCATAGGTGGCGCGGCGGGTGTTGGTGATGATCGCCTGCTTGCCAGAGGCCGTGCGCAGGATAACGTTCACACTGTCAAAATCGCCCAATTCACCGATCTTGGCATCCGTCAGAACCGAAGCCGCGGCCTGAACGGTTTCCACTTCTTCGCCCAAAAGCCAGCGCGCCATGTCGAAATCATGGATGGTCATGTCACGGAAAATACCGCCCGAACGGGTGATATATTCCGCCGGCGGCGCGCCCGGATCGCGACTGGTGATGGTGACCATTTCGACATCGCCAATCGAACCATTGTCGATTGCGGCTTTTACGGCCATGAAATCGGGGTCGAAGCGGCGGTTGAAACCAACCATGACCTTGCCTTTGTTGGCGGCCACCGCGGCAAGGCAGGATTTGACCCGCGCCAAAGATAGATCGACCGGCTTTTCGCAGAAAACCGCTTTGCCGGCTTTGGTAAAACGCTCAATCAGGTCAGCATGGGTGTCGGTGGGGGTGCAGATCACCACTGCATCAACATCGGCTGCGGCCTCAATTGCATCAATAGTGCGGATGTCGCAGCCATAGGCGGTTTGCACGGCCTCTGCCGCGGCCAAAACCGGATCGGCAATTGCAACCAGCCTGGCCCCCGGCGTGCCGGCCACCGCGCGGGCGTGAACCTGACCGATGCGGCCCGCACCAAGAATAGCAAAACGAAGTGACATGGATGTTGGTTCCTGAATCAGGGGTGAAAGGGTTTGTGCAACGTCAGCCGATTTTACCGCGTACACCGCCGGTTTGGCCGCGGTCGCGCAAAATATGGTCGGCCAGAACGCAGGCCATCATCGCCTCGCCTACGGGAACGGCGCGGATGCCGACGCAGGGGTCATGGCGGCCCTTGGTGACAAGATCCACCTCATCGCCCGCGGTGTTCACAGTTTGGCGCGGCGTCAGGATAGAGGATGTCGGTTTCACGGCAAAGCGCACCACCACCGGCTGACCCGAAGAAATCCCGCCCAAGATCCCGCCAGCGTGGTTTGACAAAAACTCTGGGCCAGTGGCGCCCATGCGGATTTCGTCGGCATTTTCTACGCCGGTCAGGCAAGCTGCGGCCATGCCATCGCCAATCTCAACCGCCTTCACCGCATTGATCGACATCATCGCAGCAGCAAGATCGCCATCGAGCTTGCCATAAAGTGGCGCGCCAAGGCCGGCAGGCACGCCTGTGGCCACCACCTCGACCACCGCTCCGATGGAGTTGTGCGACAGGCGCAGATCATCCAGATAGCTTGCCCATTCTGCGGCCATCACCGGATCAGGGCACCAAAACGGATTTTGGCCGATATGGCCCGCGTCAAAGCGGCTGCGGTCAATGGCCTTGCTGCCCATCTGCACCATATAGCCGCTGATGTTCAGCCCCGGTGCCAGCGCGGCCAGCACCGCCCGCGCCACGCCACCGGCGGCCACACGCGCGGCGGTTTCACGAGCCGAAGACCGGCCGCCGCCACGATAATCACGCAGGCCGTATTTCTGGTGATAGGTGATGTCGGCATGTCCGGGGCGGAACGCCTGAGCAATGTCGCCATAGTCCTTCGACCGCTGGTCGGTATTCTCGATCATCAACTGAATCGGCGTGCCGGTGGTAATGCCTTCGAATACGCCAGACAGGATGCGCACCTGATCAGCTTCTTGTCGCTGCGTGGTGAATTTTGAAGTGCCAGGTTTGCGGGCATCAAGCCAAGGCTGAAGGTCTGCCTCGCCCAAGGTGATGCCGGGGGGGCAGCCATCGACCGTGCAGCCAATCGCCGGCCCGTGGCTTTCGCCCCAAGTGGTGACGCGGAACATGTGACCAAAGGTATTGAAGCTCATCGCGGACCTCGTGCTTTCCTCCCCCGCATAGGCAAAACTGCCCTGCGGGGGAAGGGGAAACACGCGGGTCAGAGGGCCTTGGCCGCTGAATGGCTACGGGTTTTCCATAGCGATACCACCATACCCGCCCCCAGAATGGCCAGCGTGATGCCCAATGACAGTGCCGGGGGGAATTTTGCCCAACCCATCCAATCGGCCACGAAAACCTTTGATCCGATAAAGACCAACAGGATTGCCAGCGCATATTTCAGATAGGCAAAGCGATGAAGAATGGCCGCCAGCGCAAAATAAAGCGCGCGCAGGCCAAGGATGGCAAAGATGTTCGAGGTGTAAACGACGAAGGGATCGGTGGTGATGGTGAAAACCGCCGGAACCGAATCGACCGCAAACAGGATATCGGCCATTTCGATCATCATCAGCGCCAGAAACAGCGGCGTGACAAAGCGCGTTATTTTGCCCGATGCGTTCGGCTCCTTCACGAAAAACGCCGTGCCGCGCAGGCCGTTTGTCACGTTGAACACCCGCCGCATCAGGCCGACCACCGCATTTTCACCAATGTCATGCGCCTTGTCGGTGATCAGCAGCATTTTGATGCCGGTAAAGATCAGGAAGGCGGCAAAGACATATAAGATCCAGCCATATTGCGCGACCAGTGTCGCCCCAAGGCCAATCATGATGCCGCGCAGCACGATCACGCCCAGAATTCCCCAGAACAAGACCCGATGCTGATAGGCACGCGGGATGGCGAAAAACCCAAAGATCAGCGCGATGACAAAAATGTTGTCCAGGGCCAGCGTTTTTTCTACGACAAAGGCCGTCAGATAATTCGCGGTCGCCTCCCAGCCCATTTGCCACCAGACAAAGCCCGCAAAGCCAAGGCCTAAGGCGATATACATGGTAGAAAGTTTCAGGCTTTCGGCTACACCAATTTCTTGCCCGCCGCCTTTGTGCAAGATCCCCAGATCCAACACCAGAAGGGCTGTTACCAGCCCGATGAAGGTAACCCACATCCAGATCGGGGTTCCCAGAAAAGCCATTGTCAGTATGTCCACGCCGGACCTCCTTTTGCATGGGTGCGCCGAGAGGTCAGCCGAATGGGTCCGGGCATGACATCGAGCGCGCTCGATGCGGTCCGACATCACGTTTACACGTCAGAGGGGCCCGGTCCGCTTTTGTCAGATGGGGCGATTTGGGCGGGTTTCAACCCTGATGATCGGAAATTAACCGCGCAGGTGATTCATCGCGTGAACCAGTGCCTCGGATATGCCCGGCTCTGAAAGGGCGTGGCCCGCCATGGGTATCATGTGCAGCCGTGCCTTGGGCAGGGCTTTGGCCAGGCTCCATGCGGCGCGGGGCGGGCAGATCATGTCAAACCGGCCTTGCACGATGGTGGTGGGAATATGGGCGATCTTGCCGGCATTGGCCAAGATCCAGCCATCATGGGCAAGAAAGCCGCCATTGACGAAATAGTGGTTTTCAAGCCGGGCAAAGGCACGTGCATATTCGGCCGGCCCATCCATCGCGCCGCCATCACCATGCACCGACGCAAGGGCATTTTCCCAACCGCTCCATGCGCGGCTGGCGCGAATTTCTTCGGCCAGATTGCCCGAAAACAGCAGTTGGTGATAGGCGCGAATGGGATCGGCCTGTGTTTCGGCTGGCAGGGGCGCCAGAAATCGCTGCCACAATTCAGGATAAAACGCCCCGGCCCCGCCGCCATAGAACCAGCCCAGTTCGGCCTGGGTCATCAGAAAAACCCCGCGCAGCACCATGGCCGCAACCCGATCAGGGTGGCTGATGGCATAAATAAGCGCCAGCGTCGCGCCCCAAGACCCACCGAAAAGGATGAATTTCTCGATGCCAAGCGTTTGGCGAATACGCTCAATATCGGCCAGAAGATGCCATGTTGTGTTGGCTTCAATGCTGGCATGGGGGCGCGAGCGGCCGCAACCACGCTGGTCAAACAGCACAACCCGGTAATGGGCCGGATCGAAATAGCGCCGCATGGCGGGGCTGCACCCACCCCCCGGCCCGCCGTGCAAGACCAGAACCGGCACGCCCTGTGGGTTGCCGCATTGCTCGAAAAACACCCGATGCCCGTCGCCCGCGTCGATCACCCTTTGGTCAAAAGGCTCTATCGCGGGATAAAGGTAGTCGACTGCGCGCTTTTGGCCTGATCTCTGATCCATCATCGTCCTATATAGTGGCAAAAGACTGCGCCGCATCGCGCCGCTGTGCAAGGAGTTCCGCATGACCATCACCACGATCGACCCCGCCGAAGTGGCAAAATTCGAAGCCATGGCCGCCGAGTGGTGGGATCCCAACGGCAAGTTCAAGCCCCTGCATCTGATGAATCCCTGCCGGCTGGATTACATTACCACGCAGATCGCGGCGGAGTTTGACCGCAATCTTGTGGGGCCGAAACCGTTTCAGGGCCTGCGCATTCTGGACATAGGCTGCGGGGGTGGCCTTTTGTCCGAACCGATGGCGCGCTTGGGTGCCGATGTTGTGGGCGCTGATGCTGCAGCGCGCAACATCCCGGTGGCGCAGGTCCATGCCGAACAATCCGGGCTGACGATCGACTATCGCGTCACAACCGCCGAAGACATGGCCGCAGCGGGCGAACAGTTCGATGTGGTTCTGAATATGGAGGTTGTTGAACATGTGGCTGATCCGCTGGCCTATCTGACCGCCTGCCAACAGCTTTTGAAACCGGGTGGGCTGATGCTTTGTTCTACGCTGAACCGAAACCCGAAATCCTTCATGATGGCCATTATCGGGGCTGAATGGGTGATGCGCTGGCTGCCCAAGGGCACCCATGATTGGGCCAAGTTCATAACGCCGGAGGAGCTTTACGACCTTATCCGCAAGGCCGGGCTAGAGCCGGTAGACAAGCGGGGCATGGTTTTCAACCCGGTGTCATGGCGGTGGTCGCTGTCTGATCGTGACCTTTCGGTCAACTATGTCACGGCCAGCGTGAAACGCTGACGCGCGAAATCCTGCTTGGCCTGATTGCACCTGCCCCGAAGGCTTGCGATACTTGGCGCTGTCTTTGGGGGTAATCATGGCGGCCGCATTGAACCCGAGGTTGGGGTGCGCTGGGCTTTTGGCGCTTGTCTTTTGGGCCGGCGCTGCCAAGGCCGTTGAGAAGATCGAATTTTTGGTCGCCTCTGATGATGAAGTCCTGTCGCAGACCCTACGGGAAGCTTCGGTGCTGTTGCGCGCTGAAAAAGACCGGGAAGGGCAGGATGCACAGGATATTCTGGCCAATGCGCGGGCGGAATATGCCGCGCTTTTGAATGCGCTTTATGCCCATGGGCGCTATTCGGCCGTTATTCATGTGTTGGCAGATGGGCGCGAAGTTGCGGACATTCCTCCTTTGGATAGCCCTGCCAAAATCGGGCAAATCACAGTTACCGTCGATCCGGGGCGGATGTTCGTCTTGTCGCGGGCTGCGGTGCATCCCATGCCGGGCAATGCCGATGTGCCAGAGGGTTTTCATGTGGGCTTGCCTGCTGAAAGCGGCACCATCATTGCGGCGGCTGGGGCAGCCCTTCAGGATTGGCGCGCTGCGGGCCATGCCAAGGCGCGTATCGCCGGGCAAAATCTGGTGGCAGACCACGCCGATGCCACGCTTTCAGCAGATATTACGGTTGAGCCGGGCCCGGTGCTGCGCTTTGGCAAACTTGCCGTGACGGGGCAAAACCGGATGCGCGAAGGCCGAATCCGCAAGATTGCCGGCCTGCCTGAAGGCGAACGCTTTGACCCTGAAAAGCTGAACCGTTCAGCGGAAAGGCTGCGGCGCACGGGGGTGTTTCAATCGGTTAGCCTGACCGAAGACGCGACGATCACCGCGCCAGATCTTTTGGGCATTACCGCACGGGTGGTTGAACAAAAGCCCCGCCGTTACAGCCTTGGGGCTGAGCTGGCCAGCCTTGACGGCATGATGCTTTCGGCAAGTTGGTTGCACCGCAATTTGATGGGCGGCGCTGAGCGGTTGGAGCTGGGGGCCGAGATCAGCAATATCGCCGGTCAGTCCAGCGGGACGGATTATGTCATCGGCGCAAAGCTTGATCGCCCCGCAACCTTTGGTGCCGATACCAACCTGGGTCTGGGTCTGGAATTCGGGCATCTGAGCGAAACCGATTACGATGAGGATTATGGCAAAACCTCAGTCACGCTGACCCATGTCTTTTCAGATAGTCTGACAGGGCGGGCGGGTCTGTCTTATGGCCATGCCGCGATCACCGATGCGCTGGGCAAAACCACCTATCGCAATATGGCCCTTCCCCTTGGGCTGACATGGGATCGGCGCGATAACAAGACAGATGCAAGGCGCGGCTTTTTCATTGATGCCGAGGTGAAGCCGTTTCGCGGCATTGGCGCAACCGAAAGCGGGGTGCGCGCGACACTTGATCTGCGTGGGTTCAAGGCTCTGGGGGCCGAACAGAGACTGATTATTGCCGCGCGCATACAGGCGGGCGCTGTCTATGGCGCTTCGCTTCTTGGGGTGCCGCGCGATGAGCTTTTCTATTCTGGCGGGGCCGGAACTGTGCGTGGCCAGCCCTATCAATCACTCGGGGCCGATATTTTGCGCGGTGGGGTCAGCACTGGCATTGGTGGGTCTCATTTTCTGGGAGCATCGCTTGAGGCGCGGGTGAAAACGGGCGAAAATTTTGGGGTTGTCGGGTTTGTCGATATGGGGCGCATTGATACGGACGGGTTCTTTGCCGCATCCGGCGATTGGCACGCAGGGGCCGGTTTTGGTTTGCGCTATGCTACCGGCGTAGGCCCCCTGCGATTGGATCTGGCGGCACCGGTTGCGGGAAATACTGGGGGCGGATTGCAGCTTTATCTTGGTTTGGGGCAAGCGTTTTGATGTTGCGCCGTGCCGCCCTCGCCCTTTGCCTGTGCCCACTGCCGGCCTTTGCGCAGGACACGGATCGCGGCTATCTGACCGCGTTCCTAGAGGATAACCTGTCATCCGCCGGCCGTCAGGTGACCATTACCGGCTTTGAAGGTGCCTTGTCGTCGCAGGCGCATATGGCCGAAATCACCATCGCGGATGATGAGGGCGTTTGGCTGACGCTGCGTGATGTAGTGATTGACTGGAACCGGGCTGATCTGCTTTCCGGCGCGGTTTCGGTCAACGAACTTTCCGCGGCCAAAATTATTGTGGCGCGCCTGCCCCATAGAACTGATGCCAGCCTGCCCGCGCCGGAGGCGGGCAGCTTTGCGCTGCCTGATTTGCCGGTATCTGTCGATATTGCGCAGTTGTCGGCGGATCAGATCCTTCTGGCGGCACCTGTTTTGGGTGAGCCTGTCGAAGGCCAATTCGCCGCACAACTGAAGCTGGAGAATGGCGAGGGCTACGTCGATCTGCTTTTGCAGCGGCAAGACCGCGGCCCGGAGGGTAAGATTGCCTTGATCGCCAGTTATTCCAACAGCGAAAGCGCCCTTGCGCTGGATCTTACGCTGCAAGAGGCGCGTGGTGGGCTGGTTGCACAGAGGCTAAACCTGCCGGGCGCGCCGTCGGTAGATCTGAAAATTGGCGGCAAAGGGCCGTTTAGTGACTTTTTGGCCAAGATAGATCTTTCGACAGATGGCGAAAACCGGCTGGGGGGCAGCGTTCAAACGCGCTCATTGCCGGAGGGGGTGGGTTTTGTCGCTGATCTGTCGGGCAACCTCGCGCCTTTGTTCTTGCCGGAATACGCGGATTTCTTTGGTGAGAGCGTTGCCCTGCGTGCCGGCGGAACCGCTTTTGCCGATGGCCGGATTGCCCTGCCGGAACTGACCGTCACCGCGCGGGCGGTCAACCTGCAAGGCAATATGGATCTTGGCGCAAAAGGCCGGCTGGCCGGGTTTCATCTGACGGGGCAGATCGCCAATCCAAATGGTGGGCCTGTGGTTCTGCCCTTGGCCAGCTCTCAGCCCGTTCAGCTTGAAACGGCAAATCTGACCGTCGCTTATGACCGCGCGCAAGGTGAAGGATGGTCGGCGCAGGTGCAGGTTTCGGGCTTTGATCAAGGTCGGGCGCACGCCGAAAATCTGACATTGTCGGGTTCTGGCCGGATCAGAAAGGATTTTATCGGCGCGACGCTGCGGCTTGCGGCAAATGGGCTGGGTTTTGAAAACCCCGCGCTTGCGGCTGCGGTGGGCAGCAATATCTCGGGCACCGCTGTGCTGACCTATTCCGCTGCGGATACCGGCCTGGCAATTCCACGTTTGCAGCTTTTTGGTGACAGCTATGATGTGAATATCATGGCCGCCCATGTGGCGGGTCTGGCGCAGGGGTTTGAGGTTAGTGGCAAGATCGCGGCGGAGATTACCGACCTGTCGCGCATGGCGGGCTTTATCGGCCAGCCGGTTTCCGGCAAAGCTGCCGTTCAGATTATGGGCCGCCTTGGGCCGTTGACCGGCGGGTTTGATATTTCTGCTACGTTGGATGGTCAGGACATTGATTTTGGCACGCCGCTTTTGCAGGGGCTGTTGCGTGGAAAATCGAACCTGTCCACCGAACTTGCGCGAGATGAAAACGGCCTTCACCTGCGGTTTGCCAAAGTTATTGCCAATGGCATGAATGCGGAAGCACAGGGAGAGATTTCCTCAACCGATAGCGATTTGAAGGCTGATCTGCGGCTTGATGACCTGTCGGTTATGCGCGGCTTTGGTGGCCGAATGCAGGCCAGTGCGCGGATAACTGGCCCCTTGGCCGATGCCCAAATAGACGCTGACGCCAAAGCTGCGGATTTGCGCTTTGCCAGTGTTGAGCTGACACGGCTTTTACACGGGGAAAGTCATCTTTCAGCCCGTTTTGCGCTGAAGGATGGCGCTTTGCGGGTTCAATCGGCCAGCCTGCAAGGTGCCGAGGTGACGGGTGTTGCCACGAATGCTGGGCAGGGTTTTGATGTTTCGGCCCAGGTTCGAAATCTTGCTGTGCTGCTGCCTGAATTTCCGGGCCCGCTGTCGGTTTCAGGCCGAATAGAGAATGGTTTAGCGGGTGCAGAGCTTGATCTTATGGGCAAGGGGCCCGGCGGCATTGATGCCCGGCTTGGTGGGCGCATCGCTGGTGGGCAAAGTGATTTATCCATTCGGGGCCGGGCGCAGGCGGCATTGGTGAATGCTTTCATCACGCCGCGCGCCTTGTCGGGGGATCTGGGTTTTGATCTGCGGCTTGCCGGGCCTCTGCAGCTTTCATCGCTCAGCGGGCAGATTATCCTGGAGCGGGGCAAGTTTTCAGAACCGTCCCTTCCCTATGGTTTCAGAGATATTTCTGCGCGGGCCGATCTTGCCGCGGGTCAGGCCCGCATTGCCGCAAAGCTGCCATTGACGACCAGCGGGACGGTCAGTGTTTCAGGCACTATTGGCCTTGCAGAGCCGTATCAAGCTGGCCTTGAAATTGGTTTGGCCGGTCTTGGCCTGCGCGACGCTGATTTTTACGACACACGTTTGCAGGGCGCGTTGCGCTTGCAGGGGCCGCTCTTGGGGGTGCCGCTGCTTTCGGGCAGGGTCGATGTGCAGGAAACCGAGTTACGCTTGGCCTCGACGGGTTTAACGGGCGCTGCCGGCCTGCCAGATTTGCGCCACAGCCATGAACCTGCATCGGTCAAGGTAACGCGCGCGCGGGCTGGCGTCTTGCAAAATACCAACCGGTCGGCGCGGCAGGCAAAGGGCGATTTGGCGCTTGATATTGCGATAAGCGCCCCGAACCGCATTTTTCTGCGTGGTCGGGGGCTGGATGCCGAACTGGGCGGCGAATTGCGTCTTTTGGGCCGCCTGTCAAACCTTGCGCCAGCGGGTGCTTTCAATCTGATCCGCGGCAAGTTGGATATTTTGGGAAAACGCTTTGCGTTGGACGAGGCACTTTTGCAGCTTGAGGGCAATCTTCTGCCCTTTATTCGCGTGCGCGCCAGCACTGAAAACGCTGGCATCACCGCGAATATTTTGATCGAGGGACAGGCCGATGATCCAACGGTCAGCTTTACCTCGGTTCCTGAATTGCCGGAGGAAGAGGTGATTGCGCAGCTTTTGTTTGGCCAAGGGCTGCAAAACCTTTCGGCGCTTCAGGCGCTGCAATTGACAGGTGCTGTGGCCACCCTTGCCGGCCGGGGGGGCGATGGAATTATGAACAGGTTGCGCCAAGGCGTTGGTCTGGACAATCTGGATGTCAAAACCAATGCCGAAGGCGGGGCCGAAGTTACGGCCGGTAAATACATTGGCAAGAACATCTATTCCGAAGTGACCGTCGGTGAGAATGGCAACAGCCAGATCAACCTGAATCTTGATCTGACCGACAGTATCACTTTGCGTGGCCGTACTGGGTCTGATGGAAATACCGGCATCGGGGTTTTTGTGGAAAAGGACTACTGACGCGGTTTGCGGCGATGTCTTTCGGCATCAAAGGCGGCACCCAAAAGAACGGCATAGGCGGAAAGATAAAGCCACATCATCAATGCCGCGACCGCACCGATAGAACCGTAGATGCGGTTATAGCTGGGAAAGTTTTCAAGATAGAGCATGAAGCCCCGCGTCACGATAACCCAAAGCACCACCGCCAGCAGTAATCCCCAGCTAAGCAGCGGTGGTGGATGTGAGCCATGGTTTGGGCCCAGCCGATAGGCCAGTGCCATCGCCAGAATGGCAAGGCCAAGGCCCAGCGCCATATTGGTGCCCTGTTGCGCCTGAAGCCCATAGGCGCCAAGGGGAAGGAAGGCAACGATCAGTGGCAGAATGACCGAAAGCACAAGCGCAGCCAAAACCAGCCCCACCAATACCAATGTCAGGGCCAGCGCCCGTAACTGATGCCAGTGGCCTGAACGGTTCGGTCTTTGGTGAATTGCGTTCAGCCCGCGGATCAGGGCGGCAACCCCTGCGCGTGCCGACCAAAGTGCAAAGCCGGTTGAAAGGAGCGTGGTCAGCCCAAGGTTTGATGAAGTTGCAGACAGTAACCCTTCGACCTGTGTCACGATCAGCGCCCAGACATCGGGGGGTAGTATCGGGCGCAAAAGCCCAAGTTCTTGCCGGATAACAGATGCGTCAGAGACAAAGCCCCAGATTGCGATTACGGCAGCAGCGGCCGGAAAAATTGCCAAAAAGGCGTAGAAGGCTACGCCGGCTGCAATCAGGTCAAGCTCAGCCTGTTCGGTGCGCCGATAGAAATGCCAGAAGGCAGCAATCAGGTTGGGGGGAACAAAGCGGCGCATGGGGCCAAGATGCGGCAGTGGTCCGCTCTGGGCAAGTGGTTAAAGCCGAAAGCCTTCTGGAATGGCATCTTGGCCGTTCAGCACCAGATCGGCCATCACTTTTGCCACCATTGGCGCCATCCCAAACCCGATCTTGAAACCGCCATTGGCCACGAAATGCCCCGTCTTGCCGGGCCACGCCCCCAAAAGCGGCGCGCGGGTTTTTGCGCGGGGGCGGATACCGGCCCAACGCTCCAGAACCGGGGCGGATCTTAGGGCCGGCAGCGCAGTGATTGCACGGTCAAGAAGTGTCTCTAACTGGGTATCAGTGGCTGAATCGTCGTGCCACGAATGTTCGCTGGTAGAGCCAACCGCAACCGTCCCGTCGCAGTGCGGAATGATGTGAAGATTGTCTGCATAAAGCTGTGGCGCGTCCGGCGCGTCGTAACGAAGACTTATGGCCTGCCCCTTCACACCGCCGCCGATGTCACGCCCAAGATCGGCCGAAAGTGCGGCCAAACCTGCCGTGCCGATTGCCCATATGACGGGGCCTTGGTTCTCAGCATCTCCCACGACAACCTCACTGCCTTTGGCGCGAATGGCAGCGACAAGGGCTGCGGCGGCCAGCCTTGGGTGCAGCCGGGCCGAAAGCGTGTCATGCACCAGCCAACCCGAAGGGGTAGCGGGCTCCCATGCGGCATTGGTTGCGCGAACCACGTTCCATACCGCCTGCCCTTGCCAAAGTTGCGCGGCGTTCGTGGCGCGGGCGCGGGCAAGATCAACGGCAGCTTGGTCCGCCAGCGGCTGTAGCCGCCCCACGCGGCCATAGCCCGTGGGCAAACTAGAGGTGGCGGCGACGTCATCCCAAAACTCTTGCGCCAGAAGCAGGCTTTGCAGTTGAAACGCCTTCTTGGGGTTCCAGTTTTCCGGCACATGTGGCGACAAGGCACCCACCAGCCCGCCGGACGACCCCGCCCCGATCCGCTTGGTTTCAATCAGCCGCACGCGGGCGCCACGTTTTGCGGCTTCCCATGCGCAGGCAAGGCCAAAGATACCGCCGCCGCGCACCGTCAGATCAACCCTTGCCATTCCGCCCTGCCTTCCCCATGGTCCGCCCGTTCAGGAGTTACGACAGATGACGCGCGGGGAACAGGGGCAGGGTTTGGATTGGCGCGATGGCGTCATCCCGGTTTCGCAGCGATTTGATGACCCCTATTTTTCACTGAATGATGGCCTGTCTGAAACCCGCCATGTGTTTTTGGCGGGCAATGATCTGCCGCAGCGATTGCGCCCCGGCTTTCATGTGGCCGAATTGGGTTTTGGCACCGGGCTGAACCTTTTGGCGCTGCATTTGGCCAATCCGGGGCTGGCGATCCGCTTTACCAGCTTTGAGGCATTTCCCCTGACCGCTGACGAAACGGCCCGCGCGCTGGATCATTTCCCAGAGGCGCGCGCGGTGGCTGGCCCGCTTTTGGCGGCCTTGTCTGAAGGGCGGCGCAGCTTTGAAATCGGCTCTATTCAGGCTGAAATCATGCTTGGCGATGCCCGTGAAACCCTGCCCTTGTGGCCGGGCAGCGCCGATGCCTGGTTTCTTGATGGCTTTTCGCCGGCCAAAAACCCCGAACTTTGGTCGGCTGATCTGATGGCCGAGGTGGCCCGCCACACCGCGCCCGGCGGTAGCTTTGCCACCTATACCGCAGCAGGCCATGTGCGGCGCGCGCTGGCCGAGGCGGGGTTTCACGTGGAACGCCGGCCGGGCCATGGGCGCAAGCGGCATATGACCGTTGGTTGGCGGGATAAGGACGTAATCAATGGCTGAGCAGAATAACCGCAAAGGCACGCTTTTCTTGCTTGCCGCCATGCTGGTTTTTGCCGGGCAGGATGGGATTTCCGGGCATTTGGGCCGGTCTTACAACGTTTTCTCGATCGTCATGCTGCGCTATTGGGTTTTTGTTGCCTTTGGGGTTTGGCTGATGCGCCGCGCCCATGGCGGCCTTGGTCCGGCCTTGGCAAGCCCGTTCAAGGGAACCCAGATCATACGCGGGCTTTTGTTGGCGTTTGAAATCTGCGTCATGCAATTGGCCTTCGTAAAGCTTGGCCTGATTGAAACCCACGCCGTTTTCACCACATCACCGCTGATGGTCGCGGCTTTGTCCGGCCCGATCCTTGGCGAAAAGGTCGGCTGGCGGCGCTGGGCTGCGATTGGCGTTGGCTGTCTTGGGGTTCTGGTAATCCTGAAGCCCGGCGCAGGTGTCTTTTCGCTTTGGTCTTTGGTGCCGCTGTTGGGCGCATTTATCTATGCCCTATACGGCCTTTTGACACGTTTTGTGGGCCGTGCCGATACCAGCCCGGTCAGCTTTTTCTGGATGGGGCTTGTCGGGCTTATTGCCCTTACCCTTCCGGGCATCTGGTTTTGGAAACCGATGTCACCGGTGGATTCGCTGTGGATGGCAACGCTTTGCTGCACCGGCATTCTGGGGCATTACTTTCTGATCCGCTGCTATGAATTGGCAGAGGCCAGCGCAGTGCAGCCCTTTGCCTATTTGCAACTGGTTTTCATTTCGTTTTTTGGCATCACCATCTTCGGTGAAGTCTTGCGCTGGAATGTGGCTTTGGGGGCGGGCATCGTCGTTGCGGCCGGCCTTTTCACCCTGTGGCGCCAGCGTGTGCGCGCCCGCGCTGAGGCTATTGCCCGGTCAGTTCAGGCGTGATTCGCACAGGCCCCGCCTGCCCTTTCAACCTTTGGCGATAGATCACCAGGCTTTCGGTCACGCGCATCACATATGTGCGAGTTTCGGGAAAGGGAATGGTTTCCACCCAATCCACCGGGTCGCCTGTGCGTGGGTCGCCAAACTCTGCCACCCATTTGCGCGGCCTGCCCGGCCCGGCGTTATAGCCCGCAGCAATCATGGCAACCGATGGCCCAAATTCATCAGCCATGCGCGCCAGATACGCCGCGCCCAGCCGGGCGTTATGGGATGGGTCAGTGGTTAACATCGGGGTTTTGTGGGAAATTTCCAGCCCCTTGGCCATTCTTGCCGCGGTTTCAGGCAAAAGCTGCATCAGGCCCATCGCATTTGCATGACTGCGCGCGGTGGGGTCAAACTCACTTTCGCGCCGGCTGATCGCCAAGGCCAGGGCACGGCTTACCAATAGGTTTTCCGGCACCATATCAGGCACGGGGTAATAGGCGCGCGGCAAAATCCAGCCCTTTTCTGCTGCCTGCTTTGCCACGACCAGTGCGATATGCGGCTCATCCAGCAACAGCGCCAGATCTGACAGCGCCTCAAGACCGGCACGGTCTTGCGTTTCAGCCAAATGCAGGAAGAACCGCTTGGCATTCCCACGATCACCCGCCGCCGCCAGCATCCGGGCGGCCTGCAAAACGCTGGAATTGGCAAATGCCGCTGACTTATAGCCGCGCTGCGCCTCTCCCACCGATACCAGCGCGGGGTCTAGCGACTGGCCCAGTTTTTCTGCCGCCAATTGGCCATAATAGGCGGTTTGATATTCCGCCGCCGCCCGATAAGCGGCTTTTGCCCCGGCAGCATCGCCCTTGGCTTCAAGGCTTCGGCCTGTCCAGTAATCGGCACGTGACAGGCTGATCGGCGTTGCGACTGCGGCTTTCAGGTTGGCAAAGTGGTGCAAGGCTGTATCAGCATCGCCCAGCTTTCGCAGCGCGATGAAGCCCGCCAGAAATTCCAGTTCCGCGTAATCAGAGCCACCCGCGATGTGATGTGACGCCGCCACGCGATAGGCGGTTTTCGCATCACCTTGCCGCATCGCCCAGCGTGCCAACATGGCCCGCCGGTCTGCCCATGCGTCGGGGCGGCCAAGCCGTGCGGAACTGTCCGACCGTTCCAGCAGCAGCTCAATCGAATCGGGGTAATTGTCGCGCCGCATACGCCATAGGAAACGTTCATAAGCCAGACCCGGATCATCTTTCAGCGCGGGCGGAACTGCCGCGATCAAGGCGCTTGCCCCGGATTTGTCGGCGCGCAGGCCCATTCGCGCCTTGGCCAGCGCCTGCCAATTGGCAGAAACGCGTGGCAACATGCGCAGGGCTTCGGGTATGCGCTTTCCATCCCACAAAAGATTATCCAGCCGCACCTCATTCGCGATATTCAGCGCAGCACCTTGCAGTGAAATCAGGGCGGCCTCGTCCGTGTCATCAAACCGCAGAACGGACCAGGCGCGATGCGCCTCGGCTTCCGCCTCAGCGGGTTGGCCAGATGCCATCAGCGCGCCAACCAGCGCAACGGCCCCCTGCCCGGTCTGGGGCCGCTGGGCAGCGAAAAAGCGGATGACACGATTGGCGTCAGTCGATCTTGCAACGGCAACCTCGCCCTTTTGACGCATCAGTTGCAATCCGGGCCAATCGGGGTGACTGGCCAGAAATGCCTCGTAATCGCCTAAGCGTGCGTCTTCATCGCCCCCGCGCAGGCGGTTCCATTCGATGAGATCGGCCGCGATGCCGCCAACGCCGGAAACGGCCGCCGTAGCCGCTGGCCAATCCTTGGCCAAGGCGGCGGCAAGCCCCCGTTTCAGCGCATCTTCCGATGGGCCACCATGGGCGGGCAGGGTGAGGCTGGCGATAAGAGGGAAAAGAAGGGCGAGGCGTTTCATGCACCTGATTCTGCCAGAGCCGCGCAAAGGCCACAAGCCAAACCCCTGTGAACGCGTTGCAATCAGCAATGCTTGGCAATTGCGCCTTGTGGAGCTATGGAAGGCGCGTTTGCAACCGGGCGCGAAAGCCCATCCCATAAGGAGACGTGTCATGATCAAAGGGTCCATTCCAGCCCTGGTGACGCCGTTCAAGAACGGCGAGCTGGATCTTGATACGCTCAAACAGTTGGTTGAATGGCAGATTGCCGAAGGTTCCACCGGTTTGGTTCCGGTTGGCACCACCGGCGAAAGCCCGACGCTCAGCCATGAAGAACACCAGACCGTCATCGAAGTGGTGGTGAAAACCGCCCGTGGCCGCGTGCCGGTGATCGCCGGGGCCGGGTCGAACAACACCGTCGAAGGCATCTCTCTGATCCGCTTTGCCGAAAGTGTTGGCGCCGATGCCGCGCTGGTGGTGACGCCCTATTATAACAAGCCCACGCAGGCCGGCATGGTGGCGCATTACACCGCGCTGCATGACTGCTGCCAACTGCCGATCGTGATCTACAACATCCCCGGTCGCTCGGTCGTGGATATGTCGCCTGATACCATGGGCCAACTGGCCAAGCTGCCCCGGATCATTGGCGTCAAGGATGCCACCGGCAAGATCGAACGCGTCTCGATGCAGCGCGCCACCTGTGGTGCCGATTTCATCCAGCTTTCGGGCGAAGATGCCACGGCCCTTGGCTTTAACGCCCATGGTGGCGTGGGGTGCATTTCCGTTACGGCCAACGTCGCCCCGCGCCTTTGCGCCGAATTTCAGGCGGCAACGCTGGCGGGCGATTACAAAAAGGCGCTCGGCTATCAGGACAAACTGATGCCGCTGCACGAGGCGATCTTCCTTGAGCCGGGTCTGGCCGGTGCCAAATACGGCCTGTCGCTTTTGGGCCGTTGCAGCGAAGATGTGCGTCTGCCGCTGGTCACGCTGACCGAGGGCACCAAGGCCCGCATCAAAGCAGCTATGCAACATGCCGGTCTGATTTAAGCGCGCAACCTTACCATTTCGGTGGTGACCATGGGCTTGGCCATGACCGACAATCAGCGCGGCAGTTTGTATATGACCATCTCCATGGCGGGTTTCGCTGTGGAGGACATGTTCATCAAATCTGCCGCGCAAAGTCTGCCGGTCGGGCAAGTCCTGCTTGTTATGGGCCTGATCGGCGCAGCGTGGTTCGCCTTAGCCTCGCAGCGCGCGGCTGAACCCGCCCTGCCGCCTGCGCTTTGGTCGCGCATGATGGCGTTGCGCTCGGTTTTCGAAGTGGTGGGGCGGCTTTTTTACGCTTTGGCCATTGCGCTTACGCCGCTGTCGGTTGCCTCCTCAATCCTGCAAGCAACGCCCTTGGTCGTGGTTCTTGGCGCGGCGTTGCTTTTTGGCGAAAAGGTTGGGGCAAGACGCTGGCTGCTCACGACCTTTGGCTTCATTGGGGTTCTTATCGTTTTGCGGCCCGGCTTTGCGGGTTTCAACGCGCTTTCGCTGCTTGCGGTGATTGGCCTGATTGGCTTTGCCGGGCGAGATCTTGCCACCCGCGCTGCGCCACCGGCCTTGTCAAACGCCCAACTTGGCACGGCGGGCTTTCTGGTGTTGGCCTTTTCCGGCGTGGTGATCCTTGGGTTCACCCAAGCGCCGGAAATTCCCACCGCACCTGAGGCCGCCATGATCCTTGGTGCTACGGGCTTTGGCGTCTTGGGCTATAGCTTTCTTACCCGCGCCATGCGTACAGGCGAAGTTTCGGCGGTTACGCCCTTTCGCTACACGCGGCTTTTGTTTGCCATGGTGCTTGGCATGGCCATTTTTGCCGAACGCCCCGATGCCGCCACGCTTTTCGGCGCGGCGGTCATCGTCATTTGCGGTGTGTTGATCCTGACTCGCCGTTAAAGGCTTGTCATGGTTGTGGTGAAGCTTGCCGGCAAGGTGGCTTCCAACAGCTCAAGATCGGCCGAACAGTCACAGTATTGCGCTGCCATTGCGGGTGGAATGACAAAGGCATCCCCCGCCGAAAGCGCGCGGTCCGGTTCCCCCTTGGCGCGCAGGGTCATGCTGCCTTCCAGCACAAAGGTGAAGTGGATGTCCGTGTCATGCATTGTTGCCGGGGGCGTGCCGCCGTCGAATTTGGCCACCTGAATATTCGCCACCCCTTTGGTGCCCGCCGCGATACCCGTGTCACGGGCGCTAAAGCCCGGAATGCGGAAGGGCTGCCATGTCGCCTTGTCTTTCACATGATGCACAAAGCGCTGGCCCTGCCATTCGCGCGCCGGGTCGCCAAAGCCGTTTGGCAGTGTCATGTTATGGTCGATCGTGGTGATATGTTCGGCCGGAACGCCGATTTCGATCACCTCGATATTGGGGGAGGCATGGCAAACCCGGTGGCGGATTTCCGGCGGTTGAATAACGCAATCCCCCGCCGACAGCCGCAACATGCCGTTGCCCTGATCTTCATACATCACATCGACCCAGCCCTTGTAGCAATAGATCAACTGAAAGCCGACCGTGTGATAATGCACCATATCCGGCACGGGGCCGCCGTCAGGAATGCGAATATGGCTGGCAATGATTGAACCGCCCAAGCGTGACGGAATCAGATCCCGGTAATGCATCCCGGCGCGGCCGATCACCCAAGGCGCGCTGTCTTTCAGCCGTCGCACGCCAAATTCATGCAGGGTTTCGGGTTGCATCAACTGCGGCGACAGCGGCACCACTTCAATCTCAGTGCCATTCGGCGCGGTCAAATTCCGCTGGCCACCGGCAAAATTGGCCGGATCGTCGGTCAGAATTCGAATTTTACCGGGGCTGACCTTGGCTGATTTGTCGATGCGCACCCTAAGCCCATGGCCCGACAGTGAAGCCACCGAAGGGTTATCGGCGGGGAAGATGTTTTCCAGCCGCATACCAAGGGTCTTGGTGTAAAACGGCAGGTCATTGCGCAATTCATTCGTGGGCAAAAGGATTTCGGCAAGAATTGGGTTAGTCATCAGCATTTTCCTTGGCATGTGAGTGGGTGTGGGTGGCAGATGACACCACCAGAAATTCGGCAACAGCGCCCGGCTCTGTCAGATAGGCATGTGGATCTGCTGCATCAAAATAGAGACTATCGCCCCTTTCGAGACGTAGTGGCGCATAGCCCTGCGACCACAGGATCAGCGGCCCTTGCAGGACATGCAGAAATTCCTCGCCCGCGTGCGCCTGCAATCCCCCGACCTGCGAAAGCTCATGCGCGGTGGTGCGGTTAATGAAGGGATGCATCGCCTTGGCCCGCAAATCACCGGCCAGAAGTCGGGCGTTCAGCCGGGGCGTGGAAAAGGCCGAACCTTTGCCCGCCCGTGTCAGGCTGCGCCGGCCGCTTTGGGGGGTGGTAGATTGGAAAAATTCCGCAATCTCTATGCCGAAAAGCCGGGCCAGACCGTAAAGATGCGGGGCGGAGACTTGGCTTTGACCCGTCTCTATTCGGCTCATCGTCGCTTCGGAAACGCCCGTTTCGCTGGCAACCTGTGCCAAAGACAGGCCCTTCGCCATGCGAAACGCGCGGATACGGGGGCCAAGGTTTGGTGGGGCTTCTGCATTCATATGGCCAGAATGCGGATTTCTTGCAAATTTGCAAGAAGCTTTCAATATTGTTGAGAGAGCAACGCCTGCAACCCGCTGCGATGGTCTGGGTAAGCAAGTGTCACGCCCAGTTCCGTCTTGATCCGATCATTTCGAACCCGCTTTGATTCCGCGTAAAAGCTGCGGGCCATAGGGGTCATGTCGGCTTCGTCATAGGCAATGGCGGGGGGCTCGGGCAGGCCAAGCAGTTGGGCGGCATAAGACAGCACATCTTCGGGGGGGGCGGGGTCGTCATCGCAAAGGTTATAGATCGCGCCCGGATCAGGCCGCGCCATAGAGGCGATCAGCGTTGTTGCGATGTCATCAACGTGAATGCGGCTGAAAACCTGACCGGGTTTTATGATCCGCCGCGCAGTTCCATCGCGCAGTTTTTCAAACGGGCCGCGCCCCGGCCCGTAAATTCCGGCCAGTCGAAACACATGCACCGGCAACCCGCTTTCCAACCATTGAGTTTCGGCCAAAACCCGCTGACGCGCCCGCAGCGATTGCGGGCGCACCGGCGTGGTTTCATCGACCCAACCGCCCTGATGATCGCCATAAACCGCAGTGGTGGACAGATAGCCCAGCCAATCCGGGCGCGCGGCCAAAAGCGCGTCGCCCGCCATTTGCAAAAATGGATCGCCCGCCGCGTCGGGCGCGGCTGAAACCAGCACATGGCTTGCGCGCGCAAGCGCATCGCGCAGGTCGCCGGGCCAAAGCAGCGGCTCTCCCCCCGCAGCGCGCAACGCGTCTGCCCGCGCTGGGCTGCGGCACGTGCCGATCACAGTCCAGCCCAATGGCAAAAGCCGGCGGGTCAGCGCGGTTGCGCAATAGCCATGGCCAAGTGATAGCAGCGTTTTTTCCATGTGCGCACTATCGCGGCCCGCGTTGCGCAGGACAAGGCTTGATCGTAAGGCCGCATGGTGCAAACCTGTGTCATGTCTGACGCCGATCTGAACTCTGCGCTGGCTTTGACCAGCCCCGATGATTGCCTTTTGCTGTATCGGCAATGGGCCGAAAGTTATGACGCGGGCTTTGCCAAGGATATGGAGTATCTTTTGCCCGCCCATGTCGCCGCCGCTTTTTTTTCAGCGGGGGGTGGAACGCCGGTGCTTGATGTCGGGGCCGGGACCGGGCTTTTGACCGAAAACCTGCGCCGCATGGGGCAGGAAGGCATGGTCGATGCGGTGGACTTCTCGGCCGAAATGCTGATGCAGGCGGGCGCAAAGGGCCTGTATCGCCATTTGACGCGTGCCGATATTACGCAGCCCATTCCCTTGCCGCGCCAATATGGCGGTATCGTCAGTTCTGGCACCTTTACCGCAGGCCATGTTGGCCCCGAGGCGCTGCCGCATCTTCTGGCGCTGGCCTTGCCGGGGGCGCAATTCGCGCTTTCGGTCAATCTGCGTGTTTGGCAGGCGCGCGGTTTTGACCGCGCCTTGCAGGATATGCAGACAAGCGGGCTTATCACGGCGCTACAACTGATTGAGGTTCAGGTTTACGGGGCTGCCGCCGCCGCGATTGACCAAGCCCATGCGCATGACCGGGCGCAAGTGGTGCTGTTCCGCGCTGTTTGATGTTACAAAGACGTCACTTGCGAAGGCGGTATGCTTCCGGTTTAGATGCCCGATCAAAACGGAAGTGATTTGAATGCATGACACCAGCGCCCCGGTTCTGACCCCGGATCACCCCGCGTCTATGGCGTTTTCTGATGCGACACGCGCCGTCGCGCAGCTTGAACGCCTTTATGGCGAGGCAACCGCCTTTCTGGCGGGCCATTTCACCACGGCGGTGCAGCAGGGCAAACCTGCCCGCCGGGTCAGGGCCTTTTACCCGGAAATCCGTTTGACGGTTACCAGCCACGCCAATGTGGACAGCCGGCTTTCCTTTGGCCATGTGTCCGGCCCCGGCACCTATGCCACCACGGTGACCCGCCCTGATCTGTTCCGGGCCTATCTGACGCAACAACTCGCGCTGTTGATGGAAAATCACGGGGTCACGGTGCAGATCGGGCCGTCAAACACGCCCATTCCCGTGCATTTCGCTTTGGCTGGCAACCCTTCTGTTGCGGTGCCGCAAGAGGGCGTGCTGGAGTTTTCCCTGCGCGATGTTTTCGATGTCCCGGATCTTGCCACCACCAATGATGACATCGTCAACGGCACCCGCACCCATAACGATGACGGCTCTATGCCGCTTGCGCCCTTTACCGCGCAGCGGGTGGATTATTCGCTGGCGCGGCTTTCGCATTACACCGCGACCGATGCTGCGCATTTCCAAAACCATGTGCTGTTCACCAACTATCAGTTCTATGTGGATGAATTTGAGGCGTTCGCCCGCGCCGCACTGGCCGATAAATCGCAGGGTTACACCAGCTTTGTCGCCACCGGAAATCAAGAAATCACCACGCCAGACGGCCAGATTGCCCTGCCCGCCAAGATGCCGCAAATGCCCACCTATCATCTGAAACGCGCCGATGGGCAGGGCATTACGTTGGTGAACATCGGTGTTGGCCCTTCAAATGCCAAAACGGCTACCGATCACATCGCCGTGCTGCGCCCCCATGCCTGGCTGATGGTCGGGCATTGCGCCGGTTTGCGTAACAGCCAAAGTCTGGGCGACTTTTGCCTCGCCCATGCCTACTTGCGTGAAGATCATGTGCTGGACGATGACCTGCCGGTTTGGGTGCCGATCCCGGCCTTGGCCGAAATCCAAATTGCGCTGGAAGAAGCCGTGGCCGAGGTGACCCAGCTAAAGGGCTATGAGCTGAAACGCATCATGCGCACGGGCACCGTTGCCACCATCGACAACCGCAACTGGGAACTGCGCGATCAGTCTGGCCCGGTGCGCCGGCTTAGCCAAAGCCGGGCGATTGCGCTGGATATGGAAAGCGCGACCATTGCCGCGAACGGGTTTCGCTTCCGGGTGCCTTATGGCACGCTCCTTTGCGTCAGCGACAAGCCTCTGCATGGCGAGTTAAAGCTTCCGGGCATGGCGAGCGACTTTTACAAAGCGCAGGTCAGCCGGCATTTGCAAATCGGCATTCGGGCAATGGAAAGATTGCGTGAAACCCCCATTGCCCGCATCCACAGCCGCAAGTTGCGCAGTTTTGAAGAAACCGCGTTTCTTTGATGTGCTTTGGCAGGCAAAAAGCGTAGATTTCAAGGAAAAACCACTTGCCTTACCGGCTTGAAACATGGGAAGCCAAACCGTCGCCGCAAGGCAGGATATATCCGGAAGCACTTCCGGCTTTAATTGAAGGAATGTCTCAATGACCAAACCGATGACCAAGACCCAGTTGATCGCCGCGCTTGCCGAAGCCATGGGCGCTGACAAGAAAACCGCTGGTGCTGCCCTTGACGCCATTGCCGCCGTCGTTGCGAAAGAAGTTGCTGCCGGTGGCGCTGTTACCCTTCCGGGCCTTGGCAAGGTTGTTTGCCGTGAGCGCGCCGAGCGCATGGTTCGCAACCCGGCCACCAATGAAATGGTCAAGAAGCCGGCTGACAAGCAGGTGAAATTCTCGATCGCCAAGGCGCTGAAAGACAGCGTCAACGCCTGATTTGCGTTCCTGATCGAACGTGGAAAGGGTCGTCTTCGGGCGACCCTTTTTCTGTTGGAGCCTTTGATGGATATTCGCGCCATCGTTCTTGGACTGGCCTTCGCGGTGATGTGGTCTTCGGCCTTTGCGTCGGCCCGCATCATTTTGCTGGATGCACCGCCACTTTGGGCGCTGGCGCTGCGCTTTATGATTTCGGGCGGGCTGGCCGTCTTGATGGCGCGGGCCATGGGGCAAAGCTGGCGGCTGCAAAAGGTGCAGGCGCGGGCGGTTGTGCTGTTTGGCCTGTGCCAAAACGCACTTTACCTTGGCCTGTTCTTTGTCGCCATGCAGCGCATTGAGGCATCTTTGGCTTCAATCATTGCATCGGCCATGCCGCTGATCGTGGCGGGTCTGGGCTGGATGCTGCGCGGCGAAAGGCTGTCGGCCTTGGGCGTTATGGGGATGTTGGCGGGCTTTACCGGCGTGGCGATTGTGATGGGAAGCCGGCTGCAATTGGGGGCCGATCCAACCTCGGTTGTGCTTTGCATCATCGGGGCAACGGCCCTTGCCGTGGCCACCCTTACCGTGCGCGGGGCCAGCGCGGGCGGCAATTTACTGATGGTGGTCGGCTTGCAGATGCTGGTCGGCTCTGCTGCGCTTGCGGTGGTCGCCGCTATGGTCGAGCCGCTTGCCATCACCCCGACGTGGCGTCTTGGTTTGGCCTTTTCCTATCAAATTGCGGTTCCGGGTTTGGCCGCAACGCTGATCTGGTTCCATCTGGTCGGGCGGATCGGCGCGGTGAAGGCATCAGCCTTTCACTTTCTGAACCCGTTTTTTGGGGTGCTGATTGCGGCAGTTTTGCTGAACGAAAAGGTTAGCCGCCTTGATATGCTGGGCGTGGCAATCGCTGGCCTCGGCATTCTGGCGGTGCAACTGGCAAAGCTGCGCGGGCCGGCGGCTTAACGCAATTCATTCTGCAAATTTTCCAGCACATCGCTTTCGCGGGTCGGTCCGCTTTGCTGGCCGCCAAAGCCTGCGCCATTACCAAAACCCTGAAAGAACCCACCTTGGGGGGGCGGCTGGCGCGGTGCGGGCACCAGCATTGGCAGCTCCTTCACGGGCATGTCCTCATGCACACGCGTCATGACCTCATGCCAGATTTCAGCCGGCAGGCCGCCACCCGTCACCCCCGTCAATGGCGTGTTATCGTCATTGCCCATCCAGACACCGGCGACATAATCGGCGGTAAAGCCGATGAACCACGCGTCACGCCCGGCTGAGGTGGTGCCGGTCTTGCCAGCCGCCGGGCGATTATCCAGCCGGGCGCGGCCGCCGGTGCCATCATTCACCACCTGTGCCATCATATAAATCAGGCTCTGCGCGGCCTGTTCCGAGATAACACGTTCCCCGATCCCGGTTTCGGTGAACATGTTCAACTCCTCGTTCCCCGGCACTTCCAGCAGGCGAATGCCATAGGGCGAAACCGAAGAACCGCCATTCAAAATGCCGGCATAGGCCCCCGTCATTTCGATCAGGGTGGATTCACTCGCCCCCAGTGCCAGTGCCGGCCCCGCCGCAAGATCAGAGGCAATCCCGAAATCGGCCGCAATGGTGCGGACATTTTCGCGCCCGACAGCCTCGGCCACGCGCACCGCCGGAATGTTGCGGCTTTCGGCCAATGCCTGCGTCAGGGTAATTAGCCCTTTGAATTCATGATCGTAATTCTTGGGCGTCCAAGGGCCAGAACCGGGAATGTTGATGGTCAGCGGTGTGTCTTCGACAAAGTCCATCGGGCTCCAACCCTGATCCAGCGCCGCGGCGTAGACAAAGGGTTTGAAAGAAGACCCGGTCTGTCGCAGCGCCTGTGTGGCGCGGTTGAAGCTGCCCGCTGCTTCGGTTTTGCGCCCGCCAACCATGGCCCGCACGGCGCCATCCGCGCTCATCACCACAATGGCGGCCTGCGCTTTTGAACCGGCTTTCACCTTGTTGTCGAACACCCATGCCAGCCCATCTTCGGCACGCTTTTGCAGCGCAGGGTCCAGCGTGGTGCGGATGACCACATCCTCCATGGTTTCCGAGGTCAGAAAGGATGGCGCGGTTTCCATCACCCAATCGGCAAAGAACCCACCGGATTTGGCCTGTGCCGCCTGCGAAAGTTGGGCAGGGTGGGCGCGGGCATTATCGGCCTCGGCTTTTGTCAGATAGCCCTGCTCCTCCATCAAGCCGACGATGATATTCGCCCGATCTTGCGCACGCCCAAGGTTCGACGTGGGCGCGTATTTCGACGGTGCTTTCAAAAGCCCGGCCAGCATTGCGGCTTGTGCGGGGTTCACCTGATTGGCCGAAATGCCGAAATAGCGCTGGGCGGCGGCCTCAAACCCGCGGGCACCGGCGCCCAGATAGGCGCGGTTGAAATAGATCGTCAGGATTTCTTCTTTGGAATATTTCGCTTCCATCGCCACCGCGAAGGGCAGTTCTTTCAGCTTGCGGTAAACCCCGCCTGAACGGCAGTCATCTTCGTAATCCGCCTCGGATTTCCACTTGTTCTGGTCATAGGGCACGCCAAGGCACAGCAGTTTGGCCACCTGTTGGGTGATGGTCGAACCGCCGTTGCCTGAGAGCGGCCCGCGTCCTTCGGACAGGTTAATGCGAATGGCACTGGCAATCCCGCGCGGCGAAACGCCAAAGTGGCGATAGAACCGCTTGTCTTCGGTCGCGACCACCGCATCGTGCAAATAGGGCGAGACGTTTTCGGCGGTGATTTGCCCGCCAAAAGTTTCGCCACGCCAGGCAAAGACCCGGTCGTTGCGATCAAGCAGCGTGACAGAACCGCGCGCACGGCCATCCAGAAGGTCTGTCACCGGCGGAAGCTGGGCGTAGAAGTAATAGACGATACCGGCAAAGATCAGCGCCGTTACCGCCGTTACCCGCCAGACAATCCCGAAAATCAGCCTAAAAAGAAAACCGATAAAGCGCGAGATAAGCCCGCCCTTTCTTTTCGGAGCAGACTTTCGGGGTTTGCGCGGTGGCGGTGGGCTGGCCGGTTTGCGCGTGGGTTTCGGCGCGCCATAGCGCCTGTCTGCCACCAATGGGCGTTGCCCGTTACCTTTTACTGCCATGCCTCTGCCCGATCCGTCATGCGTGATCTTGTTTTGCGCCACCTTAGCCGCTTTGGCGCGCCTTGCGAAGGGCAATGGGCGACGATTCGCCTACATCATTCGCCCAAGATTCGGGCAGCGGTGCCGGATTATGCGGCAACTGGCATCAAACCACGTGGCTTTCGCCGGTCTGCGCCGCCGCAAACTTGTGCTGCAACTGCGAAGCCCGCCTGATTTGCACATAGGCCGGGCAATCGGGCCGGGAACAAGGAAAGGGATGACATATGAAAATGATCATTGCCGCCATCAAGCCATACAAGCTGGACGAGGTGCGCGAGGCGCTGACCCTGATCGGCGTGCGCGGCATGATGGTGTCCGAAATCAAAGGCTTTGGCACGCAGTCTGGCCATACCGAGATTTATCGTGGCGCCGAATATGCCGTGAATTTCGTGCCGAAGATGCGGCTTGAAATCGTGGTGGCCGATAGCCTGGCCGAAACCGTGGTCGATACGATCACCAAGACCGCCCGCACCGGCAAGATCGGTGACGGCAAGATTTTCGTCATGGATGTCGAGAAAGCTCTGCGCGTGCGCACCGGCGATATTGACGACGACGCGCTTTAAAGGGGAACGCGAGATGAAGAAACTGATGCTTTCCACGGCGGTCTTGCTCGCGGCTTTGCCCGCGCTGGCACAAGAGACCACAGCCGAAGTTGCCGCCCCCATTATGGACAAGGGCGATGTAAGCTGGATGATGATTTCATCGGTGCTGGTCCTGTTCATGACGCTACCCGGCCTTGCGCTGTTTTACGGCGGCTTGGTGCGTTCAAAGAACATGCTGTCGATCCTGATGCAGACCACGATCATTGCCTGCCTGATGATGGTGATCTGGGTTATCTATGGCTATTCCGTCACCTTTGGCGGTGCGACCGGCCCAATTTGGGGCGGCACGGCCAAGCTGTTTTTGGCTGGCGTCATGGCAGACAGCATGGCGCCCACCTTCAGTGCGGGCTACGTCATCCCGGAATATCTGTTCATCGTGTTCCAGATGACCTTTGCCGCCATTACGCCCGCGCTCATCATCGGGGCCTTTGCCGAAAGGGTAAAGTTCAGCGCGGTGTTGGTGTTCTCGCTGCTTTGGGTGACATTTTCCTATTTCCCCATTGCGCATATGGTCTGGGACGCCAACGGCTATCTGTTTGCCAAGGGCGCGATTGATTTTGCGGGCGGCACCGTGGTGCATATCAACGCCGGTATCGCCGCGCTGGTGGGCTGTATGGTGATCGGCAAACGTCTGGGCCTGGGTCGCGAAAACATGGCGCCCCATTCCATGGTGATGACGATGATCGGCGCCTCGATGCTGTGGGTTGGCTGGTTCGGCTTTAACGTCGGGTCCAACCTTGAGGCCAATGGCGGCGCGACACTGGCGATGATCAACACCTTTATCGCCACCGCGGCGGCCACACTGGTCTGGTCGGCGCTGGAGGGTATGCAGCGCGGCAAGGCGTCGATGCTGGGCGCGGCTTCGGGCATGGTGGCGGGTCTGGTGGCCATTACACCGGCCTGCGGCACGGTTGGCCCAATGGGCGGCATTGCGCTTGGCGCGATTGCGGCGGCTGTCTGCTATTTCTTCGTCACCGTGGTGAAGAACAAACTGAAATATGACGACAGCCTTGATGTCTTTGGCATCCATGGGGTCGGCGGCATCCTTGGGGCGGTGCTGACGGGGGTGTTCTCGGCCGGGTCTTTGGGCGGGGTGAAGGGCGATGACTATGACATGGTCGCGCAACTGTGGATTCAGATCGAAGGCGTTGCGATTACCGTGGTTTGGTCGGCGGTAGTTTCGTTCATCGCCTATAGGCTGGTGGATATGACCATCGGTCTGCGGGTGGACAGCGATACCGAACGTCAGGGTCTTGACCTGACAGCCCATGGCGAACAGGCTTATCACGGCTGATCTTTGCCAGATGTTGAGAAGGGTCCGCGCCTGTTGCGCGGGCCTTTTTCATGCCGCCAGACTGATAAGCGCCGTGCCCAGAACCGCCAGCCCTGCCCCGATCCAGGCGGGCAGGCCGGGGGCGCGGCGGGTGGTCAGCCAGATCATCGGCAAAATCAGAATGGGCGTGGTAGAGGTCAGGGTTGAAACGATTCCCACGTCGCCCCGTGCCAGTGCCGCCATCATCAGACACATGCCCAAAAACATGCCAAAGAAGGCCGATAGTGACACATTGCGCAGATCGCGCCCTTCGGGAAGGCGCGCGGCGCGGGCAAAGGGAAAGATCGCCAGCGCCACAAAAAACAGCCCACCAAGGCCGGAACGAATGGCCATGGCGGCAAAGGGATCAACCCCCGCTTCCATCGCCGGGCGGGCCAGAAGGCTGCCCGTTGCCTGCCCGACTGCGGTGACAACCCCCAAGGCCACGCCAACCATCAGCGGTTTTGCCGGTTTGTCTTCAGGCTGCGGTTCCTGTTCCGCCAGAATTGCCAGCACAATGCCGAACAGGATCAGCCCGATACCGCCAAGCTGCGCGGGATTGAGCGTTTCATCCAAAAAGAGCCAGCCTTCCAGCACCGCAAAGGGTGCGGCCAGCGAAAACAACAGCGCCGTAACCCGCGGGCCAGCGGCGTGAATGGCGGCCAGATAGGTGGTGGTTGCCAGCATGATGCCCGTCGCGGACGAGGCGGCGAGAAACCAGAATTGCCAAAGCTGAAACGTGGACCAGCCGCCGACATAGCTGGCGCTGGCCGAAGTCAGCATAAAGGCGATGCCCATTTGCCAGCGGCCAAGCTGCCAGATGCGCACGCGCCCTGCGGTCGCGCTGACAGCCATGGCCGAAAGCGAAAAGGTAATCGCCGCCCCAAGCGACAATAGGACGGCGAGCATGATTTACCCGGCAACCGCCGCGATGGCTGCGGCCAATATCGGCACGGTGCGCGTGTTCAGCCCGGCAATGTTGATGCGGCTGTCGCCCACCATATAGATGCCATGCGTTTCGCGCAGAATATTCACCTGTGCTTCGGTCAGGCCAAGGCGGCTGAACATGCCGCGATGGTTCGCGACAAAATCGAAGCGGTCCGAATTGGTGGCCTTGCGCAACTCTGCGGCAAGCTGTTGGCGCAGCGACAGCATGTTCAGCCGCACTTCCTCCAGCTCTGCCTTCCAATCCGCGCGCAGGGCGTCATCTTCCAGGATCATTGTCACCAGCCGCGCGCCGTGGTCGGGCGGAAAGCTGTAGTTCTGCCGGTTGAGGAAGGCCAGATTGCCCTGCACCACCGCCTTGCGATCAGCCGAGGTCAGCGCGATCAGCACACCCGTGCGCTCGCGGTAGATGCCGAAGTTCTTGCTGCACGAGGCGGCGATCAGCACTTCGGGAAACTTCGCAGCCACCAAGCGGGTGGCGGCAGCGTCTTCTTCCAACCCGTCGCCAAAGCCCTGATAGGCCAGATCGACAAAGGGCACCGCCCCTTTTGCGGCCAGCAGGTCAACAACCTGCGCCCATTGCTCCAGCGTCAGGTTCGCCCCGGTCGGGTTGTGGCAGCAGCCATGCAGCAACACCGCATCGCCCGCCTTGACCTTGGCCAGATCTTCCATCAGCCCGTCAAAGTCGATCCCCCGCGTCGCGGCGTCAAAATAGCGGTATTCGGCCATTTTCATGCCGAGATATTTGATGATTGACGGATGGTTCGGCCATGTGGGGTTTGACAGCCAGACCGTGGCATTGGGCGCCGACATGCGGATCAACTCCAGCGCCTGACGAATGGCACCCGTGCCGCCGGGCGTGGCGACTGACGCGGCGCGGTCGGCGTAACCGGCACCCAGGATCATTTCGACCATGGCGGCGTTGAAAGCGGGCTCACCGGCAAGACCGGTATAGGTTTTGGTCTTTTCGGTTTCCCACAGCTTTTTCTCAGCCGCCTTCACCGCGCGCATCACCGGGGTCAGGCCGGTTGCATCCTTGTAGACGCCAACGCCAAGGTCGATCTTGTCGCTGCGCGGATCGTCGCGGAACATGGCGATCAATTGCAGGATCTTGTCCTGCGGCTGCGGGTTCAGGGTTTCCAGCATTCTACTTCAGCCTTTCTCGACTGCGAGATCTTCAAACATGCCCCATTCGGCCCAAGAGCCATCATAAAGCGCGTGGTTTTTATGGCCCAACCGTTCCAGCGCCAGCGACAAGACCGCCGCCGTCACGCCAGACCCGCAGGTGGTGATGGCCGGCCGTGACAGATTCACGCCTGCCGCCTCGAACGTGGCGCGCAGGCCATCAATGGGTTTCATCGTGCCGTCGGCGTTCAAAAGCGTGCTGAACGGCACATTCTTGGAGCCCGGAATATGGCCAGAGCGCAGGCCGGGCCGGGGTTCGGGCGCTTCACCCCGGAAACGGGGGGCGCCGCGGGCGTCAATGATTTCCGCCTCATTCAGTTTGGCGGCATGGGCAACCTGCGTCACATCTTTGACCATGTGGTTTTGCCGGCTGACCATGATGTGACGGTCACGCAGAATGGGCGGCATGTCTTCCACTTCACGGCCCTCGGCCTGCCATTTCGGAAAGCCGCCATCCAGCACCGCAATGTCGGTCTTGCCCATCAGCCGGAACGTCCACCAGACGCGGGCGGCAGAAAACAGGCCCAGACCGTCATAAACCACCACCTGATGCCCGTCGCCAATGCCCATGGCGCGCATCCTTGCCACGAATTTCTCGGGCGGGGGGGCCATATGCGGCAAGTTCGACCGGCTATCGGTGATTTCGTCAATGTCGAAAAACCGCGCGCCGGGAATATGGGCGGCCTGATATTCGGCTTTGGCATCGCGGCCCATGTCGGGCAGATACCAGCTTGCATCAATCACCCGAAGATCGGGGTCTTTCAAATGCGCAGCCAGCCAGTCGGTCGAGACGAGCGTCTTGGGATCGTCGGTGAAGGCGGTCATCGGCGTCTCCTGTCAGGGATCATCCGCACCTAACCCGAAGGGGCCTTGCCCGCAAGGGCCGAGACGGTTCAGTCGCGCCCGCCATGTTTCAGCAAACGCGCCTTTTGCCGGTCCCAGTCACGCTTCGCGCTGGTTTCGCGTTTGTCGGCCATTTTCTTGCCCTTGGCGATGCCCAGCTTGACCTTCACCATGCCGCGGTCATTGAAGTACCATTTCATCGGCACCAGCGTCATGCCTTCGCGGCCAATCGCATTCCAAAGCCGGCCAAGTTCCTTGCGCGAAACTAAAAGTTTGCGGCGACGGCGTTCTTCATGGCTCCAGGTTTTGGCCTGCAAATAGGGGGCGATATAGCTGTTGATAAGCCACAGCTCGCCACCTTCAACCGAGGCATAGCTGTCAGCAATATTCGAGCCGCCCTGTCGCAAGCTCTTTACCTCAGACCCCAAAAGCGCAATGCCCGCTTCCAGATCAGATTCAATGTGATAATCGAATCGCGCGCGGCGGTTTTCCGCGATCAGTTTGTTGTTGGGGTCAGAGATTTTGGCCATGATGCATTCGAAATAGGGGGTCACGGCCCCCAAGTCCAGAAGGGGGCGGGGATGATCCTGCAAATCTCGGTCGGAACGGTGTTGCTTTTGGCAAACATTTTGTTTGCGGCAATGGCGGCGATGGTGCTGGAGGTGATGTTCCAGCGCGGCCACAACTGGATGCTGTCCGAACCGCATCGCCCGAAACTGGTGGTGATGATCGCCGGTGTTTCGCTTTGGGTGCTGGGTGTCATCACGGCGGGGGTCTGGCTTTGGGCTGTGGCCTATCTGTGGCTGGGGGCCTTTAGCACCTTAGAGCAGGCGGTCTATTTCTCGCTTGTGTGCTTTACCACGCTGGGCTTTGGCGATGTTCTGTTGCCGCATGAATGGCGCATTCTGGCAGGGATGACGGCCGCGAATGGTTTTTTGAACTTTGGCCTTCTGACCGCGCTCTTGATCGAGGCGCTGCGGCAAATACGCCTTGGGCAAGTGGAAAAACGCAAAAGCCGGGCGCGCTAAACGGTCTTTTGCAGGCAAGACAGGGCAATCGCCGTGCGGTGTTGCAAGGCGGTGATGGCGCGGGGATGTGAAAGCCATTCTTGCAGCGGCATCATCCGCCAGCCCTGCCCTTCATCGCCAAAGCGAATGGTCGCGGCCTCTGTTGCGCTGATTTGGCCAACGAAGAACACCGCGTGCCGGGTCTTGTCCTGCATCGCCGGGAAGATGCCGCGCCACCGCAAATGGCTTGGGGTAAGGCTAAGGCCAAACTCCTCCCAAACCTCGCGGAAAAGGCACTGTTCGGCGGTTTCTGACGCTTCGCGCCCGCCGCCGGGCAAATCCCAAAGGCCGGGCCACGGCAGGCCTGGGCGGTTGTCACGCTGATATGTCACAATGCCTTCGCCGCATAAAAGCGCCACTTTGGCACCGGTGAAATCAGTCATTGATGTCTTTGTGCCAGATTTTGGTTTGCCCTTCGGTTACGCCCATGGATCGGCGCAGGGCCAGCCAACTGGCCAATGATAGCGCCGCAAAGACCAAGAGCAGCAGCGAAAGAGACCCGCCCAAAACCCCAAGCCCCAACAAAACCCCGGTCAGCACCGCACCAATGGCAAAGCCAAGGAAAATATAGCCGGGCGCAAGGATTTCCAGCACCCCAAGTGCAAAGCCTGCCACGATCCAGACCCACCAGACATTCCACATCTCAGCCACGCCCTTTCAGCATTTTGAAAGCATCGCCAAAGGCTTCCAGCGCATTGGCGGGCACCAGAATGGTTTGTTTGCCTTGGCCCGAAGCCACGGCTTGCAGCGCCTCTACCTGTTTCAAGGCCACCTGAAACTGTGCGGCTTCCAGCCCATTTTCCTTGATGGCGCTGGCAATCACGCCGGTTGCGTAGGCCTCGGCATCGGCGGTGATGCGCCGGGCCTTGGCCTGTTGCTCGGCGGCGTAAAGCTCGGCCTCGGCGGCCAGTTCCACGGCGCGCTTTTTGCCTTCGGCTTCCATCACCTGGGCACGACGGGCGCGTTCGGCGTTCAACTGTTGCAGCATGGCATGGCGGGTGGCCTCATCCAGCGCCACATCCAGAATTTCGGCGCGCGTCACCTCGACACCCCAGTCATCGACCATGGCCTTCACATGTTCGCGCACCCGTTCGATCAATTGCGCGCGGTTCGATTGCACCTGATCCAGCTCCAGCTTGCCGATTTCTGAACGCACGATGCCGGCAACGGTGGTGGCAATGGCGGCATCGACATCGCGGATGCGATAGACGGTCTTTTCCGGCTCGGTCACGCGGTAAAACACCGATGTTTCCACCTGCAACAGCACGTTGTCGGCGGTGATGGCATCTTGCCGGGCATTGGGCAACTGGCGTTCAAGGATGGAAACCTTATGCGCCACGCGGTCAAGGAAAGGCACGGTAAAGTTGATGCCCGGCCCCAGCACCGCGCGCAGGCGGCCAAAGCGTTCGACCACAAATTTTTCCGATTGCGGCACGATTCGCACCGCCTTGAAAATCGCAACGATAATGAAAAGCGCGATGGCAAGGTAAACCGCACCGCTTCCGGCAATCTGATCACTCGGCATGAAAGCCTCCTTGAAAACTTGTGCCAAGATGGGAGCGATGTTGCCGCAGCGCAAGTGAAAGCCGCATGGACAGCCCCGCAGAAGACGCGGATAATTCCCCCATGCCCAGCCTGTGCCGCGATTGTCTTACCCCATTTGATGCCGGCGCGCGCTGCCCCGCCTGCCGCAGTCCGCGTGTTCTTTCGCACCCTGAACTGAACAGCCTGTCCATTGCCCATATGGACTGCGACGCCTTCTATGCCAGCGTTGAAAAACGTGACAATCCGGCCCTTCGTGACGTTCCGGTGATTGTGGGGGGTGGGCAGCGCGGGGTGGTTTCAACCTGCTGCTATCTGGCGCGCATTCATGGGGTGCGTTCGGCCATGCCGATGTTTCAGGCGCAAAAGCTGTGTCCACAGGCGGTTGTGGTGGCCCCCCGGATGAAGGTTTACGCCGAGGTCAGCCGCGCCATCCGCGCCATGATGGAAGTGTTGACCCCCGCGATTGAACCCTTGTCGCTGGATGAGGCCTTCCTTGACCTGACCGGCACGGCACGGTTGCATGGTGCCCCACCGGCGCAGGTATTGGCGGGGCTGATCCGGCGGATGGAAACGGAACTTGGCCTTTCCGGCTCTGTCGGGCTGTCACATAACAAGTTTCTGGCCAAGATCGCCTCTGATCTGGACAAACCGCGCGGGTTTTCTGTGATTGGCCGGGCGGAAACCGCTGATTTCTTGCGCCCCAAGCCGGTGCGCATCATTTGGGGGGTTGGCGCGGCAACGCAGGCCAGTCTGGAAAAGGCCGGCATCCGGACCATCGCAGATCTTTTGCGCTGGGACAGGGCCGATCTGCTGGCGCGGTTTGGTTCGATGGGCGAAAGGCTTTGGCATCTGGCGCGTGGCGAGGATCGCCGCCGCGTCAACCGCGATGAAGCACTGAAGTCGATTTCCAAAGAGACGACCTTTCTTGAAGATACCTCTGACCCGGACATTCTGGATGGTCATCTGTGGCGGCTGGCTGAACAGGTGGCTGATCGCGCCAAGGCAAAGGCTCTATCTGGCCAAACAGTGACGCTTAAACTGAAAAAGGGTGATTTTCAGCTTATCTCGCGCCGTCACGCGCTTGGTGATCCGACGCAGCTTACAGACCGCATTTATCGCGCGGCGCAGGTCTTGTTTCAGGCGGAATCCGGGCGGGGCCCATTTCGTTTGATCGGGGTTGGCATTGCCGATCTCGCGCCAGAATCCGCCGCCGATCTGTCTGGCGATCTCCTGGACCCAGATGCCGCAAAACGCGCCAAGGCCGAACGCGCCACCGATGCCATTCGCGCCAAATTCGGCCATGATGCCATTATCAAAGGGCGCAGCCTGCGCTGATCACTCCGCGGCCAGTGGCATATCTTGCCGGTCAATCGCAACCAACCGCTGCACGACCTTTGCCATGCGGGCGACAAAGCTTTCAAAGCCGGGCAGCGGGGCGATTGTGGCTTCATCCATGTAAAGGCTGCGGTCGATTTCAACCTGCACCACATGGCGGTTGGCCGAAGGCCGGCCATAGCTTTGGGCAATAAAGGCCCCGGCAAAGGGGGCGTTTCTGGCCACAATAAAGCCCTCGCCTTCAAAAGCGGTTTCAATTTCCGCCATGACCCATGGGGCAGCCGCCGCGCCGAATCGGTCGCCCAACACGATCTGTGGCAAGGGTTTTCCGGGCCGGGCCTGATGTTCAATCGCTTCGCGCGGCATGGAATGGCAGTCAATCAAGATTGCCTGGCCGAATTGTGAATGGGTTGTTTCCACCAGATCGCGCAGCGCCTGATGATAGGGGTGCCAATAGCGGCGGATCCGTGCTTCGGCTTCGGCAAGGGGCAGTTTGCCACGGTAAATCGCCCGCCCCCCCGACACCACGCGCGGAATGACGCCAAGGCCGGATGACACCCGCGGATTGTGCGGCGCACGGGCAATCCCTTCGATAACGGCGGGGTCCAGCTCATCCGGGGCGCGGTTCAGATCCAGATAGGCACGCGGCACATCGGCCAGCAAAAGCGGCGCGCCATGGTTGGGGGCGGTGGCGTAAAGCTGGTCAACGAACGCATCCTCTGAGGACCGAATCTGCACCTCTGACAGGATCGACCTTTCGATGAACGCCGGCGCATAATCCGCGCCGCTATGGGGCGAGGCGAATATGACAGACGTTTGCTGCCGGACGGGCCTGTGAAGGCGAAAAACCCCTTTGGTCATTGTAAAAGTCACACGCAGGATGCTCACTGCCTTGATATAAGGGCAAAACAGCGTGGGTTGATAGGCTTTCGTGCATCGAAACCCCTTGAACGTGGCGGCGACTCTGGTTATAGCCCCCCCATCCGACGCGGTTCCGCCCGCGTCCTTTTCTTTGGGCGTAGGTGGAATCAGGCTGGAACGTGGGCGGTTAGCTCAGCGGTAGAGCACTACGTTGACATCGTAGTGGCCACTGGTTCGATCCCAGTACCGCCCACCATTCACCGCTTCCGCAAGGGAGCACGTTGTTTTCAATCGGCGCAGACGCGCCGCGAACAGGAGAAGGCCGATGAAAGTTGCGAACTCGCTCCGCTCGCTGAAGACGCGTCACCGCGATTGCCAGATTGTGCGCCGTAAAGGCCGCGTCTATGTGATCAACAAGACGCAAAAGCGCTACAAGGCCCGTCAGGGCTGAGTTTTGCGCCAGCAAGCATGACAGGGCCGCCGGGGGAAACCCAAGGCGGCTTTTTCATTTCCGAAAGGACCGTCTGATGCACCCCAACCCCGCCTTCCGTCAGGTTCCCGCCGATGAAAGCCTTGCCTTCGCCCGCGCGCGCGGCTTTGGCACGCTGTGTATCAATGCCGAATCGGGCCCGCTTTTGGCGCATGTGCCGTTTCTTCTGGCGGAAAACGGCGGGCTTTCGGCGCTCGTGCATCTGGCGCGGTCCAATGCCATTGCGCGGGCGGGTCTGCCCACCCCTGCCGTAATCGCCGTGACCGGGCCGGAAAGCTATATTTCGCCCGATTGGTATGGTGCGGAAGATCAGGTGCCAACGTGGAACTATGTCGCCGTGCATCTACGTGGGCGGTTGGAGCCTTTGGCCCCTGAGGCCCTGCGCCCGATGGTGGACGATCTTTCGGCGCTGTTCGAAGCCCGGCTTTTGCCGAAAACGCCATGGACCAGCGCCAAGATGTCGCCGGGCAGTATGGAGCGGATGCTGCGGATGATTTTGCCGTTCCGATTGGTGATTGAAGCGGTTGATGGCACGTGGAAACTTGGCCAGAACAAAACGCCGGAACAACGGGCGGGGGCAGTTGCGGGGCTGGAAGCCTGGCCAGAACCCAGCCCGCGCGCCGAACTCGCCCGGCTGATGGCGCAGATTCAGGCCCCCGCTCAAGCCCGGTGATACGGCCCGCCTGACAAGATATTGGCCGCGCGGTAAAGCTGTTCGGCCAGCATCACCCGCACCAGCATATGCGGCCAAACCATTTGCCCGAAGGAAATCGAGAAATCCGCCTTGGCACGCAAGGTGGGGTCAATCCCATCTGCGCCACCGATGACAAAGGCCACATCCTGCCGGCCCGCATCGCGCCAGCGGGCAAGCTGTGCTGCAAATTCGGGGCTGGAGATCAGCTTGCCGCGTTCATCCAATGTGACCAGAACCGCACCCGAAGGAATGGCGCGGGCCAAAAGCTCTGCCTCTGCGCCCATGCCGGCGTTCTTTTTGTCTTCGACTTCATGTTCGGTAAAAGGGCCAAGCGACAAAGCGCGCCCGGTGCGGTCAAACCGCTGCACATAGTCTGCGATCAGCTCGCGCTCGGGGCCGCTTCGCAGCCGCCCCACCGCGCATAGATGCACGCGCAAGCCTTAGGCCCCGCGATGGGCGCTGCCGGGCATCCACATCTTTTCAAGCTGGTAGAATTCACGCACTTCGGGGCGGAACACATGCACGATGACATCGCCGGTGTCGATCAGCACCCAATCGCCGGTTTCCTTGCCTTCCATCTTGGCCAGAATCCGGAACTGTTCCTTCAGCCGGTCGGCCAGCTTTTCGGAAATTGCAGCAACCTGGCGCGAAGACCGACCAGAGCAGATCACCATGTAATCGGCAACGTCCGAACGGCCGCGCAGGTCGATCTGCACAACGTCTTCCGCCTTGTCATCTTCAACCGAGGCAAGCACAGCCGCCAGAAGTTGTTCGGAAGTGTAATCACCAGCGGCCCGGGCATCGCGCGGGCCAACCGGAAGCCCGGTCGCGGGGTCAGAATGAGACAGGACCAAGTCCTCCATGAGGGCGTGCCTGTCTGTCCCCGGCACCGGGTATATCTGGCACAGTAACATCGCGATTCGAGTTTCTCAACGCCAGCAAAGGCGCGCGGATAGAGCAAAGCTGTTCAACTTGCAAGGCATAGCGCCATTATCCGGGCCAATCTGCCGCTTTCCGGCGCTGCATTGCGATTGATCGGTTGCAGATTCGGGCGTATATGACGCGGCCATGAACCGCTTTTTCGACATGGCCGATCACGAACGCCTGCCTTGGCGTTTCACCGCTTTGGATCGGTCTGTTCTGGCACGACTTCGGTAATCGGCGCCGCAGCGCCCTTTCGCCGTTTCCCCATCACAGCCAACTCCAAAAAGGATGAGCCATGGCTCCGCGCACGCTTTATGACAAGATTTGGGACGATCACGTCGTTCATCAGGCCGAAGACGGCACTTGCCTTCTCTATATCGACCGCCACCTGGTGCATGAAGTCACCAGCCCGCAGGCTTTTGAAGGGCTGCGGATGACCGGCCGCAAGGTGCGCGCTCCGGAAAAAACCATCGCCGTGCCGGACCATAACGTGCCGACGACGCTGGACCGCGCCAATGCCGAAACCATGACCGAAGACAGCCGGATTCAGGTTGCCGCGCTTGACAAGAACGCGCGTGATTTCGGGATCAACTATTACCCGGTTTCCGATGTGCGCCAAGGCATCGTGCATATCGTCGGTCCCGAACAGGGCTGGACCTTGCCGGGCATGACCGTGGTCTGCGGTGACAGCCATACCGCCACCCATGGCGCGTTCGGCTCGCTGGCCCACGGCATCGGCACGTCGGAAGTTGAACATGTTCTGGCGACGCAAACGCTGATTCAGAAGAAATCGAAGAACATGAAGGTGGAAATCACCGGGTCGTTGCGCCCCGGCGTTACCGCCAAAGACATCACGCTTTCGGTGATCGGCGCAACCGGCACCGCCGGCGGCACCGGCTATGTCATCGAATATTGTGGTCAGGCGATCCGCGAGCTTTCGATGGAAGGCCGGATGACCGTTTGCAACATGGCCATCGAAGGCGGCGCCCGCGCTGGCCTGATTGCGCCCGATGAAAAGACCTTTGCCTATTGCATGGGCCGCCCGCACGCCCCGAAAGGCGCGAAGTGGGAGGCGGCGCTTGCCTATTGGCAGACCCTGTTCACCGATGAAGGCGCGCATTTCGACAAGGTCATCACCATCAAGGGCGAAGACATTGCCCCGGTCGTGACCTGGGGCACCAGCCCCGAAGACGTGCTGCCGATCACTGGCACCGTGCCGAACCCGTCTGACTTTGCCGGTGGCAAGGTGGAAGCGGCGGCGCGCGCGATCGACTATATGGGCCTGACCGCTGGGCAAAAGCTGACCGACATCAAGATCGACACCGTGTTCATCGGCTCTTGCACCAATGGCCGCATCGAAGACCTGCGGGCGGCGGCTGCCGTGCTGAAGGGCAAGAAGGTGAAAGACGGGATGCGGGCGATGGTCGTTCCCGGTTCGGGCCTTGTGCGCGCGCAGGCCGAAGAAGAAGGTCTGGCGCAGATCTTCATCGACGCGGGCTTTGAATGGCGTCTGGCAGGCTGCTCCATGTGCCTTGCAATGAACCCCGATCAGCTTGCGCCGGGCGAACGCTGCGCCTCCACCTCGAACCGCAATTTCGAGGGGCGTCAGGGTTACAAGGGCCGCACGCATTTGATGAGCCCGGCCATGGCCGCCGCCGCCGCGATCACCGGCCATTTGACCGATGTGCGCGAAATGATGGGCGAAAAGGCGTAAGGAGCAGGAACCATGGATAAATTCACCACCCTGACCGGCATCGCGGCGCCCATGCCGCTGGTCAATATCGACACCGACATGATCATCCCCAAGCAGTTCCTGAAAACCATTCAGCGTTCGGGTCTGGGCAAGAACCTGTTTGACGAGATGCGTTTTGATCGGGAAGGCAACGAGGTTGCCGATTTCGTGCTGAACCAGCCCGCCTATCGCAAGGCGGAAATTCTGGTGGCGGGCGACAATTTCGGTTGCGGCTCGTCGCGCGAACACGCGCCTTGGGCGTTGTTGGATTTTGGCATCCGCTGCGTGATCTCTACCAGCTTTGCCGACATCTTCTTCAACAACTGCTTCAAGAACGGCATCCTGCCGATCATTCTGCCGCAAGAGCAGGTCGATATTCTGATGGCCGACGCCCGCAAAGGCGCCAATGCCCGCCAGACGATTGATCTTGAGGCGCAGACCGTCACCACATCTGACGGGCAGTCGTTCAGCTTCTCGGTTGACCCGCATCGCAAGCACTGCCTGCTGAACGGGTTGGATGACATCGGCCTGACCCTGGAAAAGGCCGCCGCAATTGACAGTTTCGAGGCAAAGAACGCGGCGCAGCGTCCTTGGGCCTGATTGGTCAATAACCACAACATCTTGGGCCGCCCGGTTGGAAACAATCAGGGCGGCCTTTTTTCTACCTCAAGTTTGATGCAATCGGGCGACACATCTTCCCAGAAAACGCCCGATTAACATTCCAAGCTTATTCAAGAGATTGCGGGATTCGTCGAAAGAAGGCACAAATTGGGCAAGATTGAGGCAATCCGCCACAAAGTGCGGGTCAATACCGGGACAAGGGGCTGGCAAGGCACCAGCCTCGATCGGGTTGAGGATGGTAAGGCAGTGGTTTCGCAGTTAACAGGCGCGCTTACGCGTGCGGTTTTGGTAATGGTATTGGTGTCGACCCCGTCGATGCTGCTTTTGGATGTCACCTCTGACACCAAGCAGATGGCGGCGCTTATCGCGCTGTTTCTGGGTCTGCTGACCTTTGTCGAATATAACTCCACCTACCCAAGCCTTGTTGAATTCCGCGATGCGCCGCCGTTCAACCGCATCCGTTTCATGATGCTGTTTGCAACCGTGTTCTGCCTCGCCACGATTGAGCGGGGCCGGCTCATGCCTTCCACGCTGACGGATCTGATGACCGCAATCGGAACGCTGATCGGGGTTTCGATGGATTTTCCCTATAGCCCGGTGCGGCTGGCCACATTGATGCTGGCGGATAACGCCAGTGCCGAACAGCTTTCGGCGGTGCGGACAGCGGCGGGTATGGCCTATCTTATCTCTTTGGTTTCGCTGTCTGTTTTTGTGGTGGCGTTGAAATCCGGAAACTGGCCGGCACATGGGCGGGCCTTTAATGTTTGGGTGAACCTTCCCACGTTTGATCCAACCGCTGGTGGCGATGTGGTTTTGCGTCTGCAACGCGATGCCCGCGTTAACATTGTGTTAGGGTTTTTGCTGCCATTCTTGATCCCAGCGGTGGTGCTTATTGCCTCCAGCGGGTTTGAACCTCTGGCCCTTACCTCTGCACAAACTCTGATCTGGACGGTCACGGCATGGGCCTTTCTTCCTGCAAGCCTGTTCATGCGGGGCATCGCCATGGGGCGGGTGGCCGATATGATTCAGGAACGGCGCAACGCCAACCGGGCGCAAATCGCGCGCGAAGGTTTGGCAACTGCCTGATCGCGGCGCTGCTTCTGTGCCTGTCGGCCGCGGGGGCGGCGGCGGAAACATTGCGCATTGCAACCTATAACGCAGATCTTTCGGCCTCTGGGCCGGGGCTTTTGTTGCAAGATTTGGGCAAGGAAAAGCTGCCCCCCCAACGCGCCGCCGTGATTGAGGTTTTGGCCGCACTGGACGCCGACATCCTGTTGCTGACAGGGATTGATTATGACGCGCAGGCTGCCGCTCTTGCTGCCCTTGCCGCGCGTCTGGATCAGGCCGGTAGGCCCTATCCCTATCAACTGGCGCTGCGGCCCAATACCGGCCTGCCCACCGGGCGCGATCTGGATGGCAACGGTCGCTTGTCAGACCCGCGCGATGCCCAAGGCTGGGGGCGCTTTGCCGGCGAAGGCGGCATGGCCGTGTTGTCGCGCCTGCCCTTTGGCGAAGATATGCGCGACTTTTCCAATTTTCTCTGGTCGGATCTGCCCGGCAATCTGATGCCGCCAGACGATCCCGCCCGCGATATTCAACGCCTGCATACAACCGGGGCTTATGAGGTGCCGGTGATCTTGCCGGATGGCCGTTCGATCCGGCTTTTGGCCTATTACGCCAGCCCGCCGGTTTTTGACGGGCCCGAAGACCGCAATGGCCGGCGTAATCATGATGAAACGGCATTTTGGCTGCATCTGATGGCGGGTGATTTGCCTTTTGCTCCGCCCGAGCCGCCCTTCATCGTGCTGGGCCAGCCCAATCTTGACCCGGTTGATGGGGCGGGCCGGCCGGATGCGATCATGCGGCTCTTGCGCGATCCGCACCTGCAAGATCCGCAGCCCCGCAGCGACCATTTCACGCCTGATCCGGGCCAAAAGGGGAATCCCGCTTTGGATACTGCATTTTACAACGGGCCGGGCGGGCTGCGGGTTGATTTCATCCTGCCCTCAGCCGATCTGCCGGTTGCGGATGCAGGCATTTTCTGGCCGGCCAAAGCGGGTGCAGTTACCGCCGCTTCGCGCCATCGCCCGGTCTGGGTGGACATCACCCAGCCCTAACCCAACGCTGCCTGCGCTTTCAGGTGTGCTGCCACCACTTCACCAAACGGGGTGTCCCGATGGTCGGGCAAAAGACTGGCCAGCGGGCGGGCGTCCAGCGAATGCGGCAGATCGTAGAGGTAGCGCATTTCAAGAAGCTCACGCGCCAACTCCCAGAACGGCGCCGCAAGCCGCAGCATAGCCCAAGGCAGTTGTGTATAGCGCAGGTCGCGGCCGGTCTGCCTTTCGATTTCAGCCTTCAGATCGGCCATCGAAAATGTCAGCCCGGCATAAGGAATGTCGGCAAAGCGCGGCAGATGTGCCCGGCGTTCAGTCAGCGCGACAGCTACCCGCGCCATGTCAGGCAGATAGGCATAGGCGCGGGGAACCTCTGGTTGGCCGGCGATCTGAAGCTTGCCCTTTCCCAGACCTTTCAATGTGACCATGTTCAGAAAACTATCGGCGCTGGTTTCATCCAGAAAATCACCACCGCGCAGCATAATTACGGGCAGGCCGCTGGCCTTGTAACGCGCCTCCATGGCGGCCCGAATTGCACCTTTGCGGCTAGTGGGCCGGTGGGGGGTATCGGCATTCCATGGGCCGGGTTCTTGCCCATAGACATAAACATTGCCCGGCATGATCACCGTCGCGCCGCTGCTTTGGGCTGCCGCCTGCACCTGCGCCGTAATCGCGGGGATCAGTCGCGCCCAGTCATGATATTTCGGCGGGTTCAGCGCGTTTACGATTGCCGCACATCCTTGTGCCGCCGCGGACATGTCGGTGCCACGGCGATAGATTGAAACCTCCCATCCGGCGGCGCGGAATGCTTGCACCGCTGCTGCACCGAATTTGCCGCGCGCGCCGGCCACCAGAACTTTGCCCATTTTCACCTCTGCTCATCTGACAGGGCGAAGATATGTATTCGAAAACCAGATAGAAATTGCCAAATCTTGGCAGATCACTATTCATATATGAATGAATATGCCGGATTGGACTCTTACCCGCTCGTTTCTTGCCGTGGCCGAAACTGGCTCGCTTAGTCAGGCCGCGCGGGTGTTGGGGCTGTCGCAGCCCACCCTTGGCCGCCACATAGCCGAGATGGAGGCCGCGCTTGGCCTGCCGCTTTTTATCCGGCAGCCAAAAGGCCTGGCCCCGACGGATTCCGCCTTGGCGATCTTGCCCCATGCCCGCGCCATGCGCGAGGCGGCGGCGAACCTTGCCCTTGCGGCTGCTGGCCGTGATCGGGCTTTGACGGGCAGCGTGCGTGTAACTGCCAGCCGCGTGGTGGCCAGTCATCTTTTGCCGCCCATGCTGGCCAGCCTGCGCCGGGCGCATCCCGGTATTGAGGTGGAACTCGTGCCATCCGATACCACAGAAAACCTGCATTTTCGTGAGGCAGACATTGCCCTGCGCATGTATCGCCCCACGCAAGACAATGTCGTGACACGCCATCTGATTGATCTGCCGACGGCGCTTTATGCCGCCCATGACCTGATCGCGCGGCATGGCCTGCCTGAAACTGCCGAAGATCTGCTGAAGATGGAGCTTGTCGGATTTGACAAATCGGATCTGATTCTGCGGACCATGGCGAAACTGGGCATTCGGCGGCGGCGCGAAGATTTTCCGCTGCGTTGCGATGATCAGCTTGTTTATTGGCAATTGGTGCGCGCGGGCCTTGGGGTTGGCGGAATGCAGCGCATTATCGGGGATGCCGATCCGCAGGTGGCCCGTGTTGCGCCCTTTATCCAATTGCCGGCCCTGCCGGTTTGGCTGACCGCGCCCGAGGCGCTGCGTCAGACACCGCGCATCCGGGCGGTTCTTGACCATCTGGCAACGGCCTTTCGCGCCTTGCCCGCTTGACCCCGCGCGCCCCTTTGGCTAGGCCAACCGCGACCCATATCTCGCAGGAGCGCCCAATGGCCAACCCCTCCCTTCTTATCCTCGCCGGCGACGGCATTGGCCCCGAAGTCATGGCCGAAGTGAAAAAGATCATCGGCTGGATGGGCGCCAAGCGCGGCGTTCACTTCGATGTCAGCGAAGACCTGGTGGGCGGTTGCGCCTATGACAAGCACGGCACGCCCCTGCATGATGACACCATGGCCAAGGCGCAATCGGTGGACGCGGTGCTTTTGGGCGCCGTGGGCGGCCCGAAATATGACGTGCTGGATTTTTCGGTAAAGCCCGAGCGCGGCCTTCTGCGCCTGCGCAAAGAAATGGACCTTTATTCCAACCTGCGCCCGGCCCAGTGCTTTGATGCGTTGGCTGATTTCTCCAGCCTGAAAAAAGATGTGGTTGCTGGTCTGGATATCGTCATCGTGCGCGAGCTGACCTCGGGCGTCTATTTTGGCGAACCGCGCGGTATCTTCAAAGAAGGTAATGAGCGCGTCGGCATCAATACCCAGCGTTACACCGAAAGCGAAATCGCCCGCGTGGCGCGTTCGGCTTTTGAACTGGCGCGCAAACGTGGCAACAAGGTCTGCTCGATGGAGAAGGCAAATGTCATGGAATCGGGCATTCTGTGGCGCGAAGTGGTGCAGGAAGTGCATGATCGCGAATATCCCGATGTGCAACTGACCCATATGTATGCCGATAACGGCGCGATGCAGCTTTGCCGCTGGCCCAAGCAGTTTGACGTGATCGTCACCGACAACCTCTTTGGCGATGTGCTGTCGGATATGGCGGCGATGCTGACCGGCTCTTTGGGCATGTTGCCCTCGGCCTCGCTTGGCAGCCCGATGGCCAATGGTCGCCCGAAGGCACTTTATGAACCCGTCCACGGTTCGGCCCCCGATATTGCCGGTCAGGGCAAGGCGAACCCGATCGCCTGCATCCTGAGCTTTGCCATGGCGCTGCGCTATTCCTTCGATATGGGCGATGAAGCCACCCGCGTTGAAAAGGCCGTGGAAAAAGTGCTGGCCGATGGTGTGCGCACCGCTGATCTGATGGGCCCGGAAGGTGGCGTTCCGGTCTCAACCGGCGCTATGGGCGATGCGATCATCGCCGCGCTGGACGCAAGCCTTTAAGGCGCCCGAACTTTCTGAAAGGGCCCGTGTCATGCGGGCCCTTTCGCATTTGGCTTGAGCCTGTTTTGCCTTTCTGCGACAAGATGTCAGCGCTAACAGCGTTGACGGCAAAGGAATTTCACCATGGGACCGAACCTGAAAGGCGCGCTTTTGGCGCTGGTGGCTTTCGGCATTTACGCCACGCATGATGTGGTGATCAAATTTCTTGGGTCAGATTATTCGGCCCTTCAGATCTTGTTCTTTTCCGGGCTTCTGGGCCTGCCTTTGGTCACGGTAATGCTGATGAGCGACCGCACCGATGGCACGCTTATCCCGCGCCACCCGTGGTGGTCTGTGACGCGTGCCTTGGCCACGGTCATAACCGGTGCGGGCGCTTTTTATGCCTTTTCGGTTTTGCCGCTGGCGCAGACCTATGCGATTTTATTCGCAATGCCGCTGCTCATTACGCTGATGTCGATTCCGATGCTGGGGGAACATGTCGGCATTCGGCGCGGGGTTGCGGTTCTGGTGGGCTTGCTCGGCGTTATAATTGTGCTGCGGCCGGGGCAGGCTGAATTGCAGATGGGGCATGTGATCGGCCTGATTGCGGCAACGATGGGGGCGTTGAACTCGGTTATTGTGCGCAAGATTGGCGGGAAAGAACGCTCGGCGGTCCTGATGCTTTATCCGATGATCGCGACATTTTTCCTGACCGGCGCCGCGTTACCCTTCGTTTATCGCCCGATGCCGATCGAACATCTGGCGCTGATGGGGGTGATTGCGGGCCTTGGCTTCATTGCGGCCATGCTGGTGATCGCGGCCTATCGTATTGCGCCGGCGGTGGTCGTGGCGCCGATGCAATATTCGCAAATCATCTGGGCGGCGGTTTATGGCACGGTGTTTTTCCGCGAATCCATTGACCGATGGACCATGGTTGGCACGGTGGTGATCATTGCTTCGGGTGTCTATATCGTGCTGCGCGAAGGCACGCCCGCTGTGTCGCGCAACAGCCCCGTGCTTTCAAACAAATCGCGCGCAGAAACTGGTTTGATGCCGCGAATCAGTCTTATGCTGCGGCGCAGGACGGATTGACGGGAATCCCCTTGCCATTCCCGAAATAAGCGTTTAACCCCCCGCCCACGGTCGGAGCGTAGCGCAGTCTGGTAGCGCACCTGCTTCGGGAGCAGGGGGTCGGAGGTTCGAATCCTCTCGCTCCGACCAATTTCCCGAACATCCACATTATCGCTGGGTCTTTCGTTGTGGAATCACAGCTTTTGATTCGGCCCGGCAAGCGGCATGGCGCTGGCGTAGTTTTCCTGCATGAAGCGGATGAAGTTATCGCGAAATTGGCGCGTGTGTGAATGGGCCAGCGCATCGGCGCGTTCGACATCGCGGTTGCGGATGGCGTCCAGCATGGCGTTGTGTTCTTCGGTCAGAAGAATGCCGTCATGGGTGCGTTCCAGATAATCGAAATGCAGGTGCAACATCCGCCGCCCCTGATCAAGAAGCCTTTCGTAAAAGGCGGTCAGGTAAGGGTTCCGTCCGGCTTCTGCGATAGCCATGTGAAAGCCCTTGTTGGCCTCGGACATCTCCAGATGTTCACCGCGTTTCACCGCGCTTTCAAACCGGGCCTGCGCCTTGGAAATTTTGGCCAGATCGGCATCTGTCCGCAATTCGGCGGCCAGACGTGTGTTCATGCGCTGGGCAATGTCCAGCGCCTCGACATATTTCGGAAAGCTTTGCACATCTATCGGCGCAACAATGGTTGAACGGTTGGCCAGCGTAACCACCAACCCTTCGCCCGCCAGCCGGATAAACGCCTCACGCACGGGGGAACGTGACATGGCAAAGCGTTCTGCAAAGGTGGTTTCATCCAGCAATTGCCCCGGCGCCAAGGCAAGGGACAGAATTTCATCGCGAAGCGTTTCATAGGCAAAGCGCGCGCCTGTGCCCTTGATCCGCCGCTGCTCGATCTCGCCGTCCATGACTTTCCTTTCGCTTAATGGTCCATGACTAACGGCTGGCGAACATCATGTCGACACGGAACATTCTCCAATTGACTTGTCGGCACTGTGTCGGCAAGAAGGGGGAAACAGATCCGTTGCTTCGGCACCCTATGAAAAGGCCATTGCCATGTTGAAACTTTCCGGCGTCATGCCCGCCCTTGTCACCCCCTTTGATGCGGCGGGGAAAATTGATTTTGAAGCCTTCGGGGCGCATATGGCCAATCTGCGCGCGGCTGGCGTTTCGGGTTGGGTGCCCTGCGGGTCGTCGGGTGAATATAACCTGATGTCGGATAGCGAACGCGAAAGCGTGCTGAAATTTGTCAAAGATTTTGCCAAGCCCGGCGAAACCCTGATTGCTGGCACCAACGCCCCGTCAACTGCGGGCGTGATTGCCAACACCAAGCGCGCAAAAGAAATGGGCTATGATGCCGTTCTTCTGGCGGTGCCCTTCTATACCAAGCCGACGCAGGCCGAAATCATCCGGCATTTCAATGCGGTCATTGATGCCACCGATATGAATATCGTCCTGTATTCCTATCCCGGCAAAGATGGCGTCGAGATTGAATATGAGGCGCTTGATGCCTTGGCCGACAATCCGCGCATCATCGGCATCAAGGAATCCTCTGGCGTCTTGCAGCGCGCCATTGGCATCGCAATGCGCTATAAGGGCCGTATCCAACTGGTTTCCGGCTCGGACGATATTGCGTGGGATTTCATGCAGTGGGGCGCCGATAGCTGGATCTGCGGCCCGGCCAATTGCATGGCCAAGCCGGTTTGCGAAATGGACGCCGCCTTCCGCGCTGGCGATCATGCCCGCGCCAAGGAAATCATGCAGGCGGTCTGGCCGGCGATGAATGTGCTGGAATCGGGCAAGTTCGTGCAGAAACTGAAATATGGCTGCGAATTGCAGGGCAACCCTGTGGGGGAATGCCGTATGCCTTTCGGCCCGTTGACCGATGCCGAAAAGGCCGAATTTGCCGCTGCAATGCAGCCCATAGTTAACTGGAAATAATCATGACCACGGTCGTTGTCGGCGCAGGGATCATCGGCACCGCCTTGGCGTATGAGCTGCAAAAGCGCGGCCGAACGGTTGTTTTGGTAGATCGTGACGCCCCCGGTATGGGGGCGTCATTTGGCAATATGGCATCCATTGCCGTGACCGAATTCATGCCGGCGTCTCGCCCGTCAATCTGGAAACAGATTCCGGGCTGGATGCTTGATCCCGAAGGCCCGGTGCGTGTGCGCCCGGCCTATATGCCCCATCTCGTGCCGTGGTTTCTGCGTTTCATCGCAGCCTCGCGCCCGTCTGTTCTGCGCGCGCTTGAGGCGCAGGGGGCGGCCCTGTGCAGCCGCGCGCTGGCCGACACAATGGCGCTTTTGCGTGAAACCGGGCTGACTGACCAGATTTCCGAACAGGGCTGTCTGTCGCTTTATACGGACGAGGCCGAATTCCGCGCCGACCGCGATCATATCGAAATTCTGGAACGCTTTGGTTTCGCCCATGAAAAGCTGACGGGCAATCAGGCGCGTGAGCTGGAGCCGGAACTGTCGCCCACCATCGGCATGGCGGTGCGTTTTCCCGACAACCGTTCCGTTCGTAACCCGCACAAGCTGGTTCTAGCCTTGGCAGAGCGTTTCATGGCGCTTGGTGGTCAGATTGAACGGGCCGAGGTTGCCGGGTTTACCCGCAACGAAACCATCCGCGAAGTGGTTTTGAAAGACGGTCGTCGTCTGGCCGCTGATGAGGTGGTGATTGCGGCTGGGGCCTATTCCGCCACGCTGGCAAAGGCGCTGGGCGAACCGATTCCGCTTGAAACCGAACGCGGCTATCACACCCAGATCATGGCACCGGGCATTGCCATGGATCATTCTATCATCTGGCCCGCCCGCGCCTTTATGGTAACGCCCACCGCCGGCGGTATCCGCGTAGGTGGCACGGTGGAAATGGCCGGGCTGGATGCCGCGCCGGATTATCGGCGCTCAAAAATCACTGTAAAGCGGGCGCAAACTGCCCTGCCAAATTTGCAGGCGCGCGAGTTTACCGAATGGATGGGCCATCGCCCGGCCCTGCCCGATACCGTGCCGATTCTGTCGGCCAGCGCCAAAACGCGCGGGCTTTACTATGCCACGGGGCATGGCCATCTTGGCCTGACCTATGCCGCAACCACGGCGCGGCTGATGGGGGCGCTGATTTGCGGTGAAACACCTGAAACCGATCTGCACCCCTATCGCATCAATCGTTTCTAGGAGCGTGACATCATGCAATTCGAGGCCGCCCTTCAGCTTTTGCTGGTTCATGCACAGGGCGAGATCGGCAAGGTCATCATCGGCGGGGCGCCCGACATCCCCGGCGCGACCATGCTGGAAAAGATGAACTACATCAACGAAGTAGACGACAGCCTGCGCCGCTTTGTTGCCTTTGAACCGCGCGCCCATGTGGCGATGACGACAAATCTTCTTGTGCCGCCCACCCGCCCCGATGCCGATGCGGGCTTTATCGTTCTGCAACCCGACCGCGCCCACCCGATGAGCGGCTCGAACGCCATTTGCGTCGTTACGGCGCTTTTGGAAAGCGGGCGCGTGCCCATGCAAGAGCCTGAAACAATCGTGCGGCTGGATACTGCCGCCGGTCTGATCGTTGCCCACGCGCGTTGTCAGAATGGCCGCTGCCTTTCGGTCAGCTTTGATAATGTGCCGGCTTTCGTGACGCAGCTTGCCGCGCCGGTTGAAACCCCGAAATGGGGGCGCATTACCGCTGACATCGCCTTTGGCGGCGTGTTCTATGCCCTTGTCGATGTGGCGCAGATCGGGCTTTCCATCGGCCCCGTCCATGCCCGCGAACTGGCCGAGGCCGGGATCGAGATCAAGGCGCTTCTGCGCGACCAGATTCAGGTTGCCCACCCGGATATGCCGGCGCTCAATGATGTGGCCTATGTGATGTTCCGCGCGGTTGAGGCCGACGGAACGGTGCGCACCTGCACCACGCTAAAACCCGGCCGGGTGGATCGTTCGCCCTGCGGTACGGGTTCATCGGCCAATCTGGCGGTGCTTCATGCCAAGGGTCTGGTAACGCCCGGCGACAAGCGCGTGTCGAAAAGCACGATCGGTGGCACCTTTACCGCCGAGGCGATTGGCGAAACCATGGTTGGCCCTTATCGGGCGGTTTTGCCCCGGATCACCGGGCAGGCATGGATTTATGGCAGCGAGACCCTGCGCATCAGCCCGGATGATCCTTTCCCACAGGGTTTTGCCCTGTCTGATACTTGGGGCCCACAGGTTGGAGATTTGGCATGAAACTGGCCGGCCAGACCATTCTTGTTACCGGCGCGACAGGGGCGATTGGGCAGGCGATCTGTCGGAACCTTGCCGCTGAGGGCGCCCGAGTGGTGATTCACTATGGCCGCAACCGCGATGCTGCGGATGCATTGCTGCGCAGCATTGACGGCAAAGGCTGCTGCCTGCCGGCCGACCTGTCAGACCCCGCCGCCGCGACCGCCCTGTTCGATGCGGCGGTTCAGGCCGAGGGGCGCATCACCGGTTTGGTCAACAATGCGGGCATCCGCAGCGAGGTTGCCGTCACCGCCGATCTGGCAGAATGGCACGCCACATGGGACCGTGAAATGCGGGTGAATTTCCTGTCGGCGGTGGATCTGACCCGTGCCGCGATCCTGCATTTCCGTGCCCATGGTGGCGGGCGTATGGTCAATATGGCCTCTCGCGCCGGGCAGCGCGGCTATGCCTCGAACGCCATGGCTTATGGTGCGTCGAAGGCCGCGCTTATCAACCTGACAAAATCGGTGGCCCAGTCGCACGGGGCTGAAAACATCACCGCCGTTGCACTGGCGCCGGGCTGGGTGCGTACCGAAATGGCCGAAGCCTTTATTGCCCAGCATGGCGAGGCAGCGGCCCTGGCGGGCATTCCGATTGGCCGCATGGCCACCCCTGATGAGGTGGGCGAACTGGTGGCCTTTACTTTCCGGCCCAGTCAGGCATCCATAAACGGTGCGGTTCTTGACGTTAACGGCGGCAGCTATCTGCGATAAGGAGATCGAGATGCGTTTTGAAAACAAGGTGGTCGTGGTTACGGGCGCTGCGGGGGGTATTGGTTCGGCCATTTCGCATCGCTTCGCCAGTGAAGGCGCGCATGTCATTGTCACCGACATTGCAGAAGAAGGCGTGCAGGCAACCGTCGCCGCCATTCAGGCCAAAGGCGGCAAGGCCCGCGGTGTGGTCAGCGACATCGTCACCGCCGAGGGCTGCAAAGCCATCGTGGCCGACATCATGGCTACCGAAGGCCGTATCGACGTCTTGTGCAATAATGCCGGTATCAACCGCCGTGGCCCGCTGCTTTCGCTGACCGCCGAAGATTGGGATCTGTCCTTTGCGGTAAACCTGGATGCGATCTTCCATCTTTGTCAGGCCGCCTTGCCGCATATGATCGCGGCAGGTGGTGGGGCGGTGGTGAACACCGCGTCGCAATGGGGGCTGCACCCCGCGCCGAACCATATCGCCTATAACGTTACCAAGGCCGCTGTCGCGAGCTTTACGCAGAATTTGGCACGCGATTATGCACCGCAGAAAATTCGCGTTAATGCGGTTTGCCCTGGTGAAATCCACACCCCAATGCTGGAATCAGGCGTAAAACGTTCGGGAAGAACCATGGCTGATCTGGATAAACTTGTGCCGTTCGGTCGGGTTGGCAAGCCCGAAGAAGTGGCGGCGCTGGTGGCTTTCCTTGCCTCGGATGAGGCCGCGTTCATGTGCGGTTCGCTGGTGGAAATCACCGGCGCGCAGGCGGTGGCCTAAGCCTTGGCAATGCGGCTGGGTTTTATCGGTACCGGAACGATCACCGCACTAATCGTGCGGGGGTTAAAGGCATCTGGTCTTGCGGATTGGCAGATCATCCTTTCGCCGCGCAGCGAAAGGATTGCTGCCGAACTGGCCCATCTGCCCGGTGTTTCTGTGGCGCCCGATAATCAGGGCGTTCTTGATGCGGCCGATGTGGTTGTGCTGGCGGTGCGCCCGCAGGTGGCCGCCGAGGTGGTGAAGCCCCTGCGCTTTCACCCTGACCGCCCGGTTATCAGCCTGATCGCCGCCACCTCGCTTGAAAACCTTGCCGCATGGACGGGCGCGCAGGCCATTTGCCGCGCCATTCCCCTTCCTTCGGTCGAGGCGCGCTCTTGTGTGACCCCGGTTTTCCCGCCCGAGCCGCTGGCCATGCAGCTTTTCGGCGCGTTGGGGCAAGCCCTGCCCGTGCATGATTTGCCCGCCTTTGATGCCTATGCCACCGGCAGCGCGGTTATGGCGACATGGTTCGGCATGGCCGAAGTGGCGGCGGGCTGGATGCGGCAAAGCGGTATCCCGCAGGCCGATGCGGAAACCTATATGCGCGGGCTCTTTGCCGATCTGGGCCAGACCATCGGCCGCGATGCCCGCAGCATTGAAACCCTGCGCCATGATCACGCCACCAAGGGCGGGCTGAACGAACAGACCTACCGTATCTTCACCGAAGAAGGCGGCGCAAAGGCTTTGCTGGCCGGGATGGACAGTGTCCTGGCGCGGATCAGCGGCCAGAAATGAAAAAGCCCGGCGCTGAAGCCGGGCCTTTCGCAAAATCGTTTTCAGATTACAGATCGTCGGGCAGTTGACGCACCGCGCCCTTGTCGGCGCTGGTCGCCAGCATCGCATAGGCCTTGAGCGCCGCCGACACCTTGCGCGGGCGGGCCTTTTCCGGCTTCCAGCCCTTGGCGTCCTGCTCCGTGCGGCGCTTGGCCAGTTCGGCATCCGCGACCCGCAGCGAAATCGTCCGGCCCGGAATGTCGATGTCGATCATGTCGCCTTCGCGCACCAGACCGATCGCGCCCCCCGCCGCCGCTTCGGGCGAGGCGTGGCCGATTGACAGGCCCGAAGTGCCGCCCGAAAAGCGCCCGTCGGTCAGAAGCGCACAGGCTTTGCCCAGACCTTTCGATTTCAGATAGCTGGTCGGGTAAAGCATCTCCTGCATCCCCGGCCCGCCCTTTGGCCCTTCGTAGCGGATCACCACCACATCACCCGCCACGATCTTGTTTGACAAGATCGCCTCGACTGCGGCGTTCTGGCTTTCAAACACCCGCGCCGGGCCGCTGAACACAAGGATAGAATCATCCACCCCGGCGGTTTTCACGATGCAGCCATCCAGCGCGATATTGCCCTTCAGCACCGCCAGCCCGCCATCTTTTGAAAACGGCGTCTTGGCCGAACGGATCACGCCATGTTCGCGGTCAAGGTCCAGTTCTTTATAGCGGCTGGCCTGCGAAAATGCCGTGGCTGAACGCTGCCCGCCCGGCGCCGCCATAAAGAACTGGCGCACATTTTCGTGGTTGCTGCGCGAAATATCCCAATGGTCCAGCGCCGCGCCCATGGTGGGGGCGTGAACGGTGACGCAATCGCGGTTCAAAAGCCCGGCATTGTCCAACTGGCCAAGGATTGCCATGATGCCGCCGGCGCGGTGAACGTCCTCCATATGAACATCCTGCTTGGCCGGGGCAACCTTGCACAGGCAGGGCACCTTGCGCGACAGCGCGTCGATGTCATCCATGGTGAAATCCACCCCGCCTTCATGGGCGGTGGCCAGAATATGCAGCACCGTGTTGGTAGACCCGCCCATCGCAATATCCAGCGCCATGGCGTTTTCAAAGGCCTGCTTGTTTGCCACATTGCGCGGCAGCACGCTTTCGTCGCCCTGCTCGTAATAGCGTTTGGTAATGTCAACGATCAGATGGCCCGCCTCAACAAACAGGCGCTGACGGTCGGCATGGGTGGCAAGGGTCGATCCGTTTCCGGGCAGAGACAGGCCCAGGGCTTCGGTCAGGCAGTTCATCGAATTGGCGGTGAACATACCCGAGCAAGACCCGCAGGTCGGGCAAGAGGCCTTTTCGATCGCGTCCACTTCTTCGTCGGAATAATGGTCATCGGCGGCAGAGACCATGGCATCCACCAGATCCAGCGCAATTTCGCGACCCTTGATAATGGCCTTGCCGGCCTCCATCGGCCCGCCCGAAACGAAAACCGCCGGAATGTTCAGCCGCATCGCCGCCATCAACATGCCGGGGGTGATCTTGTCGCAGTTGGAAATGCAGACCATCGCATCGGCGCAATGGGCGTTGACCATATATTCCACGCTATCGGCAATAATCTCGCGCGAGGGCAGGGAATAAAGCATCCCGTCATGACCCATCGCGATGCCATCATCCACGGCGATCGTGCTGAATTCCTTGGCCACACCGCCCGCGGCTTCTACTTCGCGCGCGACCATCTGGCCCAGATCTTTCAGGTGAACGTGGCCCGGCACAAACTGGGTAAAGCTGTTGACGATAGCGATGATCGGCTTGCCGAAATCGCCGTCCTTCATGCCGGTGGCGCGCCAAAGGCCACGGGCACCCGCCATGTTGCGGCCATGGGTGGTGGTGCGGGAACGATAGGCAGGCATGGGATTCCTCCGGGCTTTTGTTATGGGATGAAGTGGCACTCATGGGCCGAAGGGTCAAGGTGTGACTGCGCCCCCGCGGTTCAAATCCCCGCGGTTCAAATCCCTGCTTGCCACAGTTCAACAAACACCCGCGCCTCGTCGCCCGGTTCGGCCCATGCGGTGCCAAAAAGCACTGCATCCGACAGCCAGCCATGCGGGCCAGACGGCGCGTCGATCACCGCGCGCGTGCGGCCTTGATAGCTGCCGTCGGGCATCGGCTGCATCCGGCCGGCATTGGTAATCATCAAGGGCGTGCCGTCGCTCAGCCGCAGCGCATAGCGCGCTTCGATGTCATAGGCACCATCCGGGCGGCGGGTGGCGAAATCGGCGCCACCGGGCAAGATCTCTCCGCCCCAGCCCTCGCCGTGAACTTCGCCGCCGGTGATCGGGAACATCGCCCGCACCGTGCCTTGCGCGGTTTCAAACTCAAGCGCCGCGCCAAGGTCAGCGCGAATTGCGCAAATATAGTGCAATTGCGGCTTTCCGGGGCTGGATTGCGCGCCAAGACTTGTCGCGGTCATGGCTTTCTCCCTATGGTTTGGTCAAGGGTGCCGGACAACCGGCCAAGGATGCAAGGGGGCAAAAATGATCCTGATCGCAGGGGGCGGCATTGCGGGGCTGGTGATGGGGCTGACGCTGCATCAACTGGGCCTGCCCTTCCGGGTTTATGAACGCGTGGCCGAGCCGCGCCCGCTTGGTGTGGGGATCAACCTGCAACCGAATTCGGTGCGCGAACTTTTTGATCTGGGGCTTGAGGCCGAGCTGGAAAAGATTGGCGTGCGCACCCGGCAATATGGGTTTTATTCGAAAACCGGCCGCGAAATCTGGGTGGAACCGCGCGGGCTTCATGCGGGCTATCACTGGCCGCAATATTCCATCCATCGCGGGCAGTTCCAGATGATGTTGATGCGGGTCTTGCGCGAACGCGCGGGCGCGGATTGCATCGTCACCGGCGCTGGCGTGACGGGCTATGAAACCACTGACACCGGCGCGGCGCTGATCCTTGCCGATGGCAGCCGCGTGGTGGGCGATGTGGTGATCGCCGCCGATGGTATCCATTCCGCCATTCGCAAACAGATGGTCCCGGATGAGGGCGAGCCGATCTGGAACGGCGCGATCATGTGGCGCGGCACCACGCAGGCCCGGCATTTTCTGGGCGGGCGCGCCATGGCGCTGGCCGGGCATGACAGCCAACGCTTCGTGGCCTATCCGATTTCCGAAGAAGATCCGGCCACAGGTCTGGCCGAAATCAACTGGATTGCCGAATTGCGCGTCGATCCCTCGCGCGCCTTGTCAAAAGGTGATTGGAACCGCCCCGCCGACAAGGCCGATTTCCTGCCCGCTTTTGAAACCTGGGTTTTTGACTGGATTGATTGCCCGGAAATGATCCGCGCTTCGGGCACGGTTTATGAATACCCGATGGTTGATCGTGAACCCCTGCCAAGCTGGACAGATGGCTGTGTCACGCTGATGGGCGATGCAGCCCATGCGACCTATCCGGTGGGGTCAAACGGCGCGTCTTTGGCGATCATTGATGCCCGCAAACTGGGGGCGGCTTTTCGTGTCCATGGGGTGAACCGCGCCGCGCTTCTGGCCTATGACGCCGAAATGCGCCCGCGCGCCGAGGGTGTCTTGCGCGCCAACAGGGGCAAGGGGCCGGACGCGGTGATGCAGATGGTCGAAGATCGGTCAGGCGGGGTTTATGACGATATTGAAACCGTCATTCCGCGCGCCGAACTGGCGGCACATGCCGAAAAATACAAGCAATTGTCGGGGTTTTCGGTGGAGATCCTGAACGCCCAGCCGCCGATCCTTGGCGCAGACTGACACGGCGGGCGGGGGTTTTGCACCCCCGCGCGGGCTTGGAACCCAAGCCCGCTTCCCCCGCAGGGTATTTTGGCCAAGATGAAAGAAAATTTGAGATAAAGTTTAGCGTTGCGACCACATCGCGGCGATGTAGCTGGCCGTCATCAGATCAAGATGCGCGCCGCCACCGTTTTTCGCGATGGTGATGTCATCGTCAGACTGGCGGCTGAACTTGGCTGGGTCATCGTAGAAATCTGCGATGATGCTGGCTTCGGTGATGGCGCCAGAGGCCAGGGGTTTCATCAATTCCCCGATGTGGTGAATCGTGGTTTCGCGGCTGTCCACGAAAAGGCGGGCGCGGGATATGGCGGTATCGTCCACCTCGCGCATATCGGGGCGATAGGCGCCGATCAGGTCGATGTGTTGGCCGGGTTGCAGCCAGTCGCCCTTGATGATCGGATCAATCGTCATGGTGGCCGAACAGATGATGTCTGCGCTTTTGATGGCGGTTTCCAGATTGTCAGCGATGGGCAGGCCCATGGCTTCGGCCCCGGCGCGGCTGCGGTTCCAGACGGTGAATTTGGCATCGGGAATGATGGACGAATAAGCATCCACCATTGACCGCGATACAGCCCCCGCGCCAACCAGAAGGATATTCTTTGCGTCCTTGCGCGCCAGACGCCGGGCCGAAAGCAGGCTGTCGCCGGCGGTTTTCCATTTGGTGACCAGGTGGAAATCTACCAGCGAGGTCAGCTCGCCCGTGATGTCGTCAAACAATGTCACAACGCCGTGAATGGAGGGCAGGCCACGCGCGGCATTGGCGGGCACGATGGTGGCCGCTTTGACCAAGGCGCCAAGCCCATCAATCCATGTCGCGCGGTCCAGAATGGTATCTTTGCCGCGATAGACGAAAAGATCTTTGATGTCGGGCTTGGGCAGGCGATGCCCGGCCTCAAACGCGTCAAGAAGACCTGTCCAGCTTAGCAAGCTTTCCGCCTCTTTCGGCACGATCTGCATGGTCATATCCCCGCTTCTTCCTTGTTCAGCAATCCTTCGGCCACCAGCCGCGCCGCCCAGCCTTGCCAGCTTTCGAACTGATGCGTTCGCCAGCTGCGCCGCGCCGCTGCCGCGATGTTATCGGCCCGATCATCGGTAAAGAGCAGGCTTTGCGGGGGCAAGCCGCAATCGTCCTCGACCATCTGATAGATGCGCGGATCGGGTTTGATAACGCCCATCCGGCCCGAGACATAAAGCCGGTCAAACTCGGTCAGAAAATCCATTTGCGGCAAGGCTTCCTCAAAGGAATATTTGCCGAAATTGGTCAGGGCAAAGACCGGAATGCCCTTGCGGCGCAGTGCCCGTTGCAAGGCGATGGCGCCTTCGATGCGGGGCGAGGCAAGTTCGATCCAGCGGTCATACCAAAGCCGGATTTCGGCGCGCCAATGCGGGTAGCGATCGGCCCAGTCGTAGATGGTTTCCCGAAACAGCCCGCCTTCATCGACAAGATCGTTCATGTGGTGCAGATCAACCTCGGCAAAAAGCGCGCGCCGCCGTTCCGGCCCGATCACCCGGTCGTAGAACGTCTCGGGCTGCCAGCGGGTCAGCACATTGCCAATGTCAAAGATCACCGCTTGGGGGGTCACAGCACGGCCTCCTGTGTCGTCAAAAGCCCCTCGGCCACCAGCCGGGCGGCCAGCCCTTGCCAGCCTTGGAAAAGATGCACCCGCCAGCCCCGCGCGGCGGCGGCTTCGGTGTTTTCGGCCTTGTCGTCGGTGAACAAGAGGTCCCCCGGCGGCAGGCCACAATCAGCCTCGACCATCTCATAGATGCGGGCGTCGGGCTTCATCGCGCCAAGCTTGCCCGAGACATAGGCCCGATCAAACAGCGCCTGAAACGCCTGCGTCTGCCGCGCCGCATCATAGACCGAAGCGCCCGAGTTGGTCAGGGCAAAGACCGCCACGCCTTTGGCCTTCAAAGCCCGCAACAACGCAATTGAGCCCTCGATGTGAGGACTGGCAAGCTCGGCCCAGCGGTCGTGCCAGAAGCGGATTTCGGCGGCCCATTCCGGGTGCCGTTCGGCCAAACCATGAACCGTCTCGCGAAAGGGCGCACCGCCATCCAGCGCCTGATTCATGCCCAGAAGATCGACCGCGGCGAACAAGGCCCGCCGCCGTTCCGGCCCGATCACCCGGTCATAAAACGCTTCAGGCTGCCAGCGGGTCAGCACATTGCCAATGTCAAAGATCACCGCTTGGGGCTGCGACATCTTCCACCTTTCTGCGAACCGTTTCACGCCACAGCGTATAAAGCCCCGCGCCGCAGATCAGCGCAATCCCTGCCCATGCGGTTCGGTCCGGCCATGTGCCAAATACGACAACGCCCCAGAAGATTGCCATGGGCATACCGGCATATTCAAAGGGCGCGACAAGGGCGGCTTCGGTGGTGCGGTAGGCCTGGCTCATCATCAGCCCGCCGATGCCCACCGCCATGCCGGTTGCGACAAAGGCCCACCAATCGGCCACGGGCGGCATGATCCAGGGGCGGAACAGGAACTCCCATGTGCTGCCGGGGGCCTGCGCCATATGGCCGTCGCCGGTCAGGATGCCGAAGGTTGACGAGACGCAGATGAAGCCGATCTGCACATAAAACGACAGGGTGGCGGCGCTTTCAGTATCGCGCATCCGCCGCGTCATCATATGGCTGGAGGCATAGCAGAACGCCGAAATCAGCACCAGGATCGCGGCGGGCTGTATCATGCCCTGGCCGGGGCGGGTCATGATGACAACGCCCAAAAGCCCCATCGCCACCGCCGCCCAGCGCCGCGGGCCGACCTGTTCGCGCAGGATCACGGCCGACATCATGGTGACAAACAGCGGCGCAACAAAGGCCACCGCCACGGCATCGGCCAGGGGCATCAGTGACAGGCCGACGAAATAGGTGATGTTTGACATCATCACGATCGACACCCGGATCAGATGCGCGCCGGGGCGGCGGGTCCGCATCTGCCGCAGCCCGCCTTTGGACAGGCGCATCACCAGAAGCGCCAGCGAGATGCCGATAAAGGCCCGGACCAGAATGATTTGATGCAAGGCATAGGCCCCCGAAAGGGCCTTGATCGCCAGATCGTTCATCGACAGCGTAATCCCGCCCCCAAGGGCAAGGAAAATACCCGTCGCATTGCTTTTCGGTTGCGCGCTCATAGCGCCAATCAAGGCCGGGCGGGCGCGCGAATCTATCTTGGCCGCGACATCAGAAGGCGGCTTTGACCAGCCGGTCCAACTGGTCAAGAAAGCGTGAGCGGTCGGCCTTGGAAAACGGCCTGCCGCCGCCTTGGCGGAACGGGTCGGCGCTGCGCAGGTCTTGCATCAGGTCGCGGGTGGCCAGCGCCATGCCGATGTTGACAGATGTCAGCACCTCGCCATTCGGCTTGATGACCCGCGCGCCTGCCGCCACGCATTTTGCGGCCAAGGGGATGTCGCCGGTCACCACCACATCGCCGGGCTGGCAGGCCCCGGCGATGTGCTTGTCGGCCTCATCGGGGCCTGCGGTGACATAAACGCTTTCAACCAGCGGGTTTGCGCTGGGCCTTATGCCGCCGTTTGACACCAGCACCATACGCAGCCGATGCCGGGTTGCCACCCGCTCGGCCTCATCCTTCACAGGGCAGGCGTCGGCGTCGATCCAGATCACCATCAGCCGTGCAGCGCCTGCGCGTGGAAGGCGATGTGTTCCTCCATGAAAGAGGACACGAAGAAATAGCTGTGGTCATAGCCCTTTTGCAGCCGGAAGGTGCCGCCCTGCCGCCGTTCGGCCATGGCGGCAGACAGGGCTTCGGGTTTCAACAGGTCAACAAACTGGTCGGCCGTGCCCTGATCAATCAGCATCGGCCCGTCAAAGCCGCGCTTTTTCATCAGCAGCGTGGCGTCATGCGGGGCCCAAGCCGCTTCATCCGTGCCAAGATAGGCGGTGAACTGCTTGCGGCCCCAGTCGCTGGCGGTGGGATTGCAGATCGGCGCAAAGGCCGAAACGCTGCGGAAGCGGCCGGGGAAAGACATGGCGATGGTCAGCGCGCCATGGCCGCCCATGGAATGACCGGTGATCGCCTGCGCTTCTTCGGCCAGCGGAAAGGCGTTGAACAACAGCCGCGGCAGCTCGTCGGTCACATAATCCCACATGCGGAAATGCGGCGCCCAAGGCTTTTCCGTGGCGTTGACGTAAAAGCCCGCGCCCTGTCCCAGATCATAGGCCGGATCATTGGCCACGCCTTCGCCGCGGGGGCTGGTATCGGGAAACACCAGCGCCACACCCATTTCCGCCGCCCAGCGCTGGGCGCCGGCCTTGGTCATGGCGTTTTCATGGGTGCAGGTCAGGCCCGACAGATACCAGATCACCGGAACCGCGCCGGTTTCCGCTTCTTCCGGCAGGAAAAGGCCAAAGGTCATTTCGCCGCCCGTCGCCTGCGAAGCGTGCGTGTAAACCCCTTGAACGCCGCCGAAGCAACGGTTTTCCGAAACAGTTTTCATATCTTCTCCACCAAGGGCCCGATCAGGGCGATAACCACTGTCACGGTTAAAACCGACAGTGCGGTTGAAATCAGGATGGCCGTTGAAACCCGCTGCGGGGCCACGCCATAATGCTGCGCCAGAATGAAGACATTGCCCGCCACCGGCAAGGCCGAAGCCGCAATCATCACCCCGGCAGCAAAGGGTTCAACGGGAAAGATCACCAGCGCGGCCAGCGCCACAAGTGCGGGGTGAATCACCAGTTTCGCCGCCGAAATCCACGCCGCCAGAGCCGGCCGGTCGGCCCGACGCCCGGCAAGGCTGGCCCCAATGGCGAACAGGGCGCAGGGCGTGGCAGCCGCCCCCAAAAGCCCCATGAATTCATTGACGACATCAGGCAGCGGCAAGCCAAGCCCCGACCAGATGAACCCCAGCACGATTGACACGATCATCGGGTTGGCCAAAAGCCCCCGCCCCAGTGCTGACAGGGTCGAAAGCCGCAACTGGCCTTCGCCTGCGCCGGTGATCACAAGGGTAATCAGGCTGGAGAACACCACCATGTCGATGGTCAGCACCATCATCACCGGCCCCGCCGCCGCCTGTCCCAAAAGCATCACCAGCATCGGCACGCCCAAAAAGCCGGTATTGCCGGAAACCCCGGCATGGGCCTCCATCGCGGCTTCGGGCCAGCCCAGATGCCGGATGCGCCCGACGATAAGCACCAGCGCATAAAGGCTGAACGATGCCATCAGATAGGCCGCAACGAAGTTCAGCTCAAAAATCTGGCCCAATGACAGGTTCGAGGCAAAGCGAAACAGCATCGCGGACAGGGGAAAGTAAAAGACGAATTTCGTCAGAAACCCCGTGGCTTCGGCGCTGAAAAAGCGGGCGCGCGCGGCCCAAAAGCCAAGCCCGATGATGGCAAAGAACGGCAGTGTCTTGAGCAAGATCGCGATCATGCCCTTTGGTGTCATGGGATGGGGGCAAGGGCAAGCCCATCGGGTGCCGGGATGTTGATGCAAATGTCACCTGACAAGCGATGCCGCGCAAGTTAGGCTTTCTTCATGCAGCATCTTGCCCGCCTTTTGCGCCTTTTGACCGTTGCCGTTCTTGCGGCAGGTTTGGGTTTGCCTGCGCTTGCGCATGACCGGGCAGCGCAGCACGATGCGGCGCATGTGATGTCCGGCTATGGCGCACATTACATGGCAATGGCCCCGGCAGCGGCGGCGAAAACCGGCAGCATGGATGAAACCTGCCGCAAAGATTGTCTGGGCGTTTCGGTGTTGATGACTACGGCCAGCCAGATGCCCGCCATGGGCCGGGTGGGGGTGGTGCATGTCGCGATGTTTGATACCCTGCATCCCTCGTATTTGCCTGCGCCCGAAGGGCCGCCCCCCCGCGCCTGATTTCAGATTGTTACGGCCATTGTCGAAACCCTTCTGAACAGAGATCGCTATGACACAGTTTTCCCGACGCGGCTTTCTTGCCGCCACTGCGGCCGCGACCGCATCCTTTGCCCTTCCCGCCCGCGCCACCGACAGCCGCCTTGCCCTGCGCGCCACGACCCGTGTGATCGAGGTGCAGGGCCGTGCCGCCACCGTTTTTGGCCTGCTCAACGCGCAAGGCGGGCATGGCCTTGTGCTGGACCCCGGCCAAGGCTTTCACGCAGATCTGACCAATACGCTGGATATTGAAACCATCGTGCATTGGCACGGGCAGATCCCGCCGAATGCGCAAGATGGCGTGCCCAACACCAACGCCATGCTGCGGCCGGGTGAAACGCGCAGCTATGATTTTGCCGCGCGGCCGGGAACTTACTGGATGCACAGCCATATCCCGGAACAGGAAATTGGCCTTCTGGCGGCACCTTTGATCGTGCGACGCCCCGAAGATCTGGCCGAAGACCGGCAAGAAGTGGTGATGTTCCTGCATGATTTCGCCTTCCGCAGCCCGCAAGAGGTTTTGGCCGAAGTTACCGGCGGCACCGCGATGGATCACACCATGATGGACCACAGCGCCATGGGCGAAGATGGTGCGGGGCAGGGCATGATGGATAAGTCCGGCATGATGGGTATGTCTGGCATGATGCCGATGGGCGGCATGGCGATGGATCTGAACGATTTCAATTTCGATGCCTATCTTGCCAATGACCGCACCTTGGATGACCCCGATGTTATCGCGGTTGATCGTGGCGGCCGTGTGCGCCTGCGCGTCATTAACGGCGCCGCCATGACCGCCTTCTGGATTGATACTGGCGCGGCCACCGCCCGGCTTGTCGCCGTGGATGGCGAGCCGGTTCACCCCCTGACCGCCAGCCGCTTTTCCATCGCCCCGGCACAACGGCTGGATCTTGAAATTGATCTGCCCGGTGATGGCGCGGCGCTGCCGGTTCTGGCCCTGCGCGAAGGTGCCAAAGAGCGCACCGGCATCATCCTTGCCCCGAAAGGTGCCGCCGTGCCGCGCATTTCCGGCCTGTCAGACGCCGATCATCCCGCCGTTTCTGGCGATATGGGGCAGGAACTTGCCCTGCGTGCGCTCTCGCCCCTGTCGGAAAGGCCGGTTGAAAACGGCCAGATGGTCATGCTGTCAGGCGCGATGCAGCCCTATGTCTGGACAATCAACGGTCAGCCATGGGAGCGCCGCCGCCCGATCGAAGTGAAATCGGGCCAGCGGGTTGAGATGATGTTTCACAACATGTCGATGATGGCCCACCCGATGCACCTGCACGGCCATGTCTTTCAGGTGGTGGGCATCAATGGCACGCGGTTTTCAGGGGCGATGCGCGATACCGTGCATGTTCCCGCCATGGGCAGTGTGACCATCGCCTTTGACGCGGGCGAAATTGCCCCCTGGATGTTCCACTGTCACCATATGGGCCATCTGGCCAGCGGCATGATGACCGAATTGTCGGTGACGGCCTGACCCCGGTTGCCGGGGCGCGGTGCCCGCCGCCCCGCTCAGCCCAAAGCGGCCAGCGTTAGCCCGGACAAATCCGGCATCAGCCAGGTTGCGCCGGTAAAATCGTCCTGATCGGTATAAAGGCCGGGGGTCACAACCACCCGCAGACCGGCGGCTTGTGCCGAAATCATACCATTGCGGCTGTCTTCCAAGGCAACCGCCTGTTCTGGCGGCAGGCCAAGGCGGTGCAGCGCCAGATTATACACATCCGGGGCCGGTTTTTTCGCGGCCACCTCGTCGCCCGCGGCAATTACATCAAAGACGTCAAGCGCGGGGCAGCCCCAGATGGCCTGAACCAGCGCCATAACATTGGCGGGTGTGGTGGTGGTGGCAATGGCCAGCGCCAGCCCTTGCGCCTTTGCGGCGGCGATCAGCTCTTTCACGCCGGGGCGTGGGGCGACGCTGCCCATTTGCAGCGCCTCTACGTAAAAACCTGTTTTCATCGCGTGCAGACGGGCAATTTCCGCATCATCCGGCAGGCCAAGACCAAGGCTTTCGCGATGCGCGCGCATACGCTCTTTGCCACCTGTGACGCGCAACAAGTGGCGGTAATCCGCAACTGACCAATGCCAGCCCAACCCCGCCTTGGCAAAAGCCCGGTTAAACGCGTGGCGGTGGGTTTCCTCGGTTTCACACAGGGTGCCGTCAACGTCGAAAATCAGGGCTTTCACCCTGCCACCGCCAAGGGTGGGCTTAGCCACGAGCGGCCTCGGCGGCTTTTCTGATGGCGCGGATGTTTTCGCCGTAGGGGGCCGGGTTGGCGACCGACCCGCCTTTGAAGACGGCCGATCCCGCCACCAGCACATCGGCCCCGGCAGCGGCCACCAGGGGGGCTGTCGTCGGGTCAACCCCGCCGTCGATTTCGATATGGATCGGGCGGTCCCCGATCATCTGGCGCAACTGGCGCACCTTTGCGGTCATGTCGATGAACTTTTGCCCGCCAAAGCCGGGGTTTACCGTCATGACGCAGACCAGATCGGTCAGGTCGAGAAGATGGGCCACCGTCTCGGCCGGGGTGCCGGGATTGAGCGCGATGCCGGCCTTCATCCCGGCGCCGCGAATGGCTTGCAGCGTGCGGTGGGGGTGGGGGCCGGCCTCGACATGGGCGGTCAGAATATCGGCGCCGGCCTTGGCGAAGGCGTCGATATAG